>Ga0213841_1000167_pt1 | contig 134778 bp, 127 predicted proteins | sample SWPATP23_FD_160125 | JGI IMG/M metagenome (GOLD analysis project Ga0213841, IMG submission 160125) | Coastal seawater microbial communities from Marineland, Florida, United States - SWPA TP2 #3 | ecosystem: Environmental > Aquatic > Marine > Coastal | place: USA: Florida | collected 2016-08-14
ATATCTATGTTTATCCTACCACCTCGAAGAGAAGATAGAAGTTATCCTCGTTGGGTGAAACTGAAACCCAAGAAATATGCAACGAACAGAAAAAAAAATGCCAGTCAGCTTAACTGACTGGCATTACTCCATATTGGAGAGGTTTCATTTAACTAAGGATATTCCGTCAACTCAATCAGCTAGGCCTAATTCTGTGCATTGGGCTCCGCTTTCGATACATCAGTCACTGGGTGTTTCTGAGGCTCAACGTTAATAAACAGCGCCAAAATCCCCATTGCGGCCATCGCCCAGAACACATTCGCCCCCCAGTTTTCGTAACCCCAACCGCTCAGAGTTGTCATTAACGCAATGAACGCCCCCAAAGGAATGGCATTGTACAGCGCTTGCAGCGCAACCATTTTTCTTTGCTCAGAGTGTTGGATGTATTGAATCGCGGCAATATGCGCGATGGCGAAGGTCACGCCATGCAGAAGCTGGATCATCACCAGAGCCACCAACGCTGTAGTGGAAGCCGTCAACCCCCAACGCACCACCACACCAATCGCTGCGACCATAAACAGCGCACGAAGCGTCCAGCCCGAGAACAGACGTTTGCTTAAAGCAAAAATCGCCACTTCAGCCACGACACCTAAGCTCCATAGATAGCCGATGATATCTTCGGAGTAGCCCGCCTCTTTCCAGTAAATTGAACTGAAACTGTAATAGGCCGCATGGCTACCTTGAATCAGTGACACCAAAATAAGGAACTTAACCACTGGTAGTTCACGCAACAACTCTGTTAGCTTAGGGCGCTCGGCATTTTCTTCCGCAGTCGTCACTGGCATTGGATTGATATTGCGCATCGAAAACACTAATGCCGCCACAGTACCTGCCAGCGCAGTGTAAAGAATCATATCAGTGCCATACTGGGCGACTAAAAAGCCGACCACCGTAGAGCCAGCAATAAAGGCAATCGACCCCCACAGACGAGTGCGACCATAATCAAGCATCTGCAAGCGTGAATAGTAGTTTGCCATCGCGTCAGACAAAGGCACGATAGGGCCACAGCATAGGTTAAACAGCACGGTTGCCAAGGCCATTAACCAAAAGCTGCCGCCAGTAAAAAAGTGGAAGCCCACAAATAAAATAGCGGCAAAACTGAGCCATCGCAGCGCAGGCATTAAATGCTCGACTTTATGGATACGCGGCGTGAGCACCATGTTCGCGACACATCGCGTCGCAAAACCAATACCCACTAGCAAACCAATATCAGTCGCTGATACTCCCTGCTCTTCAAACCACAACGCCCAAAATGGCAGATAAACACCATAAGCGAAAAAGAAACCGACAAAATACTGGGAGATCCAGCCATATGGAGATGGGGTGAGCATTGTTACCTCTGAATGCATGAATGAATTGGAGCGGTGATATTATCGTTTGCTTTGCTCAGAAAAAAAAGGGAATTATCGTCACAAGTGCGTTTCCCTATTCTCACTATTTTCATCATTGGTGACGAATCAGATTAAATAGTTTCATTTATAGATTCGACCAAAGTCGTCTGGAACAATTATGTCAATCCTGCACACTTAACCTTTAGAGTTGCCATGAAGTAGGGTTCGCAATGCCAGATAAATTTAACATGCACTCCCCACCGTTTGACCGCTTGGATAGCCAGCAGCAAAGTAAGCTACGTAGCTCACTCGATGTGGCTTATTTTCGAGCCAAAGAGACTTTGCTAGAAGCTGGCACTGCAAGCCAGCATTTACACATTGTGATCAAAGGTGCGGTTGAAGAACGCTCAGAAGACGACAAAGAGATCTTTGCTCATTACGCCAATGACGACCTTTTTGATGTCCGTGCTCTATTTGAAGACAGCGTCAAACACCGTTATATCGCGTTAGAAGACACTCTCTCATACCTACTGCCGAAGTCGGTATTTATTGAACTGTATAACGAAAATGGTCAGTTCGCGGCCTACTTTGATAACAATCTCGCTCGCCGCCAAGAGTTAATCGAAGCAGCACAGCAGCAACAGAATCTTGCAGAGTTTATCCTCACTAAGGTAGACAAAGATATTTATCATCCGCCAATGGTGCTATCCCCTGAGCAACCACTTAACGAAGTCACACAAACACTGAAACAAAATGGCATTGACTCTGCGTTAGTGCGTTTGCATGATTCTGATGTTCGCCTTGTTGAAGATGACCACTCTATGCCCTACGGCATTATCACCCGCACCAATATGCTGCATGCGGTGATGCTAGAAGGTCACCCTCTCGATACTCCGGTCGGTAAAATTGCCACTTTCCCAGTTGTGCATGTTGAAGATGGTGAGTTTCTATTCAATGCCATGATAAAAATGACTCGTCACCGGATGAAACGAGTCATGGTCGCCGATGGCAAACAAGCCGTCGGCATGCTTGATATGACCCAGATTCTGAGTGCTTTCTCAACCCACTCGCACGTACTGACCTTAAGTATTGCTCGCTCAACCAGTGTCGAAGAGCTTGCTCTCGCCTCAAACAGGCAACGTCAATTGGTAGAAAGCTTGCTCAACAACGGCATTCGCACACGCTTTATCATGGAGCTTATCTCAGCGGTCAACGAACAAATTATTGAGAAAGCCTTTGAACTGATTGTTCCTCCAGCCCTTCACGATCAATGCTGTTTGGTCGTTCTAGGCTCAGAAGGGCGTGGGGAACAAATACTTAAAACAGACCAAGACAACGCTTTGATCATCAAAGATGGCCTGCATTGGCATCAATGTGAAACGGTCATGGACCAACTGACTCACACGCTGCAACAACTTGGTTACCCCCTTTGCCCTGGCAATGTCATGGTCAACAACCCGAAATGGGTCAAAACCCAAGCAGAATGGAAGAGCACCGTCAGCCAATGGTCTAAGCCGAGTTCTGCAGAGCAAGTGATGGACTTAGCCATTTTCACCGATGCGCACGCGGTTGCGGGCAATAAAGCACTACTAGAACCCATTACCCAGCACCTGAAACAAACCATGCTCAATAACATGTTGGCACTACAAGATTTCTCGCGCCCAGCGCTGCAGTTTTCTCTACCACTGACACTGTTTGGCAATGTGAAAAAGGATAAGCAAGGTGTTGATGTCAAAAGCGGCGGTATTTTCCCGATTGTTCACGGCATTCGAACCTTAGCACTTGAATACGGCATAGAAGACAAAAACACCTTCGAGCGAATAGAGGCGCTAAGGGTGAAACGAATACTTGAACCCGATACCGCCGATAATCTCACTGAAGCACTTAAGCTGCTGTTCAAACTGCGCCTTAACCAACAACTAAGCAACCAACATAACCACAACCGTATCGACCTGAAACAGATCGATCGCACTGAACGAGATTTACTGCGACATAGTTTGCACGTGGTGAAAAAGTTTAAGCAGTTCTTAGGCTATCATTATCAGATAAGAGATTAGAGGCGGCGTTATGAACTGGTTGCAACGACGTTATTGGTTTTACAAGCTAAAAGGCTCTTCTTACCAGCCTCTGTTTGGCTCGGTTAACAAAGGGGAATATGTCTCACTCGATTGTGAAACCACCAGCTTAGACCCTAACCGAGCCGAGTTGGTGACGATTGCTGCCACTAAAATCATCGACAATCGCATTATTACCAGCAAGCCGTTCGAAGTCAGGCTCAGAGCCCCGCAATCGCTTGATTCTGGCTCTGTCAAAATCCACCGAATGCGCCATCAGGATCTAATTGATGGCATTGACGAGAAACAAGCCTTGATTCAGCTACTCGCGTTCATAGGTAATCGTCCATTAGTCGGCTATCACATTCGTTATGATAAAAAAATTCTCGATCTCGCATGCCGTAAACAACTAGGCTTTCCGTTACCCAACCCGCTCATTGAGGTAAGTCAGATCTATCACGATAAACTGGAAAAGCACCTGCCGAATGCCTACTTTGACCTTAGTTTAGATGCGATTTGCAAACACTTAGACTTACCCTTGCAAGACAAACACGACGCGCTGCAAGATGCTATTTCTGCCGCCTTAGTATTCGTTCGGCTAACAAAAGGTGATCTACCTAGCTTAAATCTGCCCTATACCCGCTAACCTAACTTACGACCAAGCTCTCAATTTGCGTTTTAATTCCTTCATTTCAAAGCAGATCTACCTTTCTCATCCTAAAGTCTAATTGTCGAATTGCCGCCTGTGATTGAAAGTTATGGGTAAAGGGATTGTACGACGTCAGGGTCAGGTGACCTTATCGTTTTAAACGGACACTTGCTCAATTCACAACGAATTAAGCACAAGGAGATAAGCAATGAGTGAAGCCCATATTTATCCGGTAAAAGAGAACATCAAAAAAAATACCCACGCGGATAACGACACCTACCAAGCTATGTACCAACAGTCTGTGACAGATCCTGTTGGTTTCTGGAGTGAGCACGGCAAAATCGTCGACTGGATCAAACCTTTCACTCAAGTAAAAAATACTTCATTTGATACCGGCCATGTTGATATTCGTTGGTTTGAAGACGGCACGCTGAATGTTTCTGCCAACTGTATAGATCGCCACCTAGCCGAGCGCGGCGATGAGGTCGCCATCATCTGGGAAGGTGACGACCCAAATGATGACAAAACTCTAACATTCAAAGAACTACACAAAGAAGTGTGTGAGTTTTCTAACGCCCTGAAAGAGCAAGGCGTACGCAAGGGTGATGTGGTTTGTCTATATATGCCTATGGTGACCGAAGCGGCGGTTGCCATGCTAGCCTGTACCCGTATTGGTGCGGTACATACGGTGGTATTTGGTGGCTTCTCTCCTGAAGCGCTTTCTGGCCGTATTATCGACTCAGACGCTAAAGTGGTCATCACTGCGGATGAAGGTGTTCGTGGTGGTCGTGCCGTTCCGCTTAAAAAGAATGTTGATGAAGCACTAACTAACCCAGAAGTGAAAACCATCGACAAAGTCATCGTCATGAAACGCACAGGCGGAGATATTGACTGGCATGAACATCGTGATGTGTGGTGGCACGAAGCAACAGCTAATGTGTCTGCTGACTGCCCGCCAGAAGAGATGAAAGCAGAAGATCCACTCTTCATCCTCTACACTTCAGGCTCCACTGGTAAACCAAAAGGTGTGCTTCATACTACTGGCGGTTACCTTGTCTACGCGGCGATGACATTCAAGTACGTATTTGATTATCAGCCAGGCGAGACCTTCTGGTGTACGGCTGACGTGGGTTGGATTACCGGCCACACTTACCTGATTTACGGCCCACTGGCTAACGGTGCTAAGACGATTCTGTTTGAAGGTGTACCTAACTACCCAAGCACTAATCGCATGAGCCAAGTGGTTGATAAGCACCAAGTGAATATCCTTTACACCGCCCCCACGGCTATTCGTGCCTTGATGGCAAAAGGTAACGAAGCCATTGAAGGCACTTCGCGTAGCAGTCTGCGCATTATGGGCTCGGTGGGTGAGCCGATTAACCCTGAAGCATGGGAATGGTACTACAAAACCATTGGTAACGAAGATTCACCCATTGTGGATACCTGGTGGCAAACCGAGACTGGCGGCATCTTGATTGCTCCACTACCAGGAGCAACAGACCTCAAACCTGGCTCTGCGACTCGTCCATTCTTCGGCGTTCAGCCTGCTTTGGTTGATAACATGGGCAACATTATTGAAGGTGCCACCGACGGCAATCTAGTCATTCTAGATTCATGGCCAGGTCAGATGCGTACCGTGTATGGCGATCATGAACGCTTCGAGCAAACTTACTTCTCGACCTTTAAAGGTATGTACTTCACCAGCGATGGCGCACGCCGTGACGAAGATGGTTACTACTGGATAACAGGTCGTGTTGATGACGTATTAAACGTGTCGGGTCACCGCATGGGAACCGCAGAAATCGAATCTGCACTGGTTGCTCATGATAAGATCGCAGAAGCGGCAATTGTGGGTATCCCGCACGATATTAAAGGCCAAGCGATCTACGCTTACATCACACTCAATGACGGTGAATTCCCTAGCGCAGAGTTACATAAAGAAGTGAAAGACTGGGTTCGTAAAGAGATTGGCCCTATCGCGACCCCAGATGTACTCCACTGGACAGATTCATTGCCTAAGACTCGCTCAGGTAAGATTATGCGCCGTATTCTACGTAAAATTGCAACGGGTGATACCAGTAACTTAGGTGACACCTCTACCCTTGCCGATCCAAGTGTGGTTGATAAGCTAATTGCCGAAAAAGCTGAGCTAGCCTAATTCTCACTAGCAACGTTTAAAACTTCAAACCGTCACATTCTGTGGCGGTTTTTTTCACTTTACCGTCTAAAGTACTCCTCTCCTCGCCTTTCTCCTTGAGCAAAAAATGTTACCTCGGTTACAAAAATCCGTCTTCAAGCTGGGAGATTAGACCAGTAAATTGCTGCTAAATGCGCTGAATTAGCTATAATCTGGGTCTATTTCAAAGATTCGCTGCTATTTTTGGTAAAAATCGTATGCTGAATCAGCGATAATATGGGATTATTCCAGTTCATATCATGAAGTAGGAAGATGGCAGCACAATGACAGCAAAATCACGCATTCTTGTCTTAAATGGTCCAAATTTGAACCTGTTAGGTCTACGCGAACCCGCACATTACGGCTCATCGACGTTACCGCAGATTGTCGACACATTAACCAAGCAGGCGAATGACGCCAATGTTGAATTGCAACATCTTCAATCAAATCGAGAGTATGAATTGATCGAAGCTATCCATGCGGCGTACGACAAGGTGGATTTTATTATCATCAATCCAGCCGCGTTTACCCACACCAGTGTCGCGTTAAGAGATGCGCTACTTGGCGTGGCTATTCCATTTATCGAAGTACATTTATCGAATGTGCATGCACGCGAACCATTCCGTCATCACTCTTACCTTTCCGATAAGGCTGAGGGCGTGATATGCGGTCTAGGTGCACAAGGATACGAATTCGCTCTGTCTGCTGCGATTAATAAGCTGCAGGCAAAGTAACCCAATTACTGTCAAAGTAAACAAACACTCTGCAGCTCTTGTTGAGCTGTCTTATTCACAAGATAAAAGAGAAAGAAAAGATGGATATCCGTAAAATCAAGAAGCTTATCGAGTTAGTAGAAGAGTCTGGCATTGCTGAGCTAGAAATCTCTGAAGGTGAAGAGTCGGTACGCATCAGCCGTAACGGTACTGCAGCACCAGTAGCACCAATTCAATACGCAGCGGCACCTGCGCCTGTTGCAGCTCCAGCTCCAGCGGCGGCACCAGCTCCTGCAGCAGCGCCTGAAGCGGCAGCGGCACCTGCGGTTCCAGCAGGTCACCAAGTTCTTTCTCCAATGGTTGGTACTTTCTACCGTTCTCCAAGTCCAGATGCGAAATCATTCATTGAAGTTGGTCAATCAGTTAGCGCAGGCGACACACTATGTATCGTTGAAGCGATGAAGATGATGAACCAGATCGAAGCTGACAAGTCTGGCGTAGTAACCGCTATCCTAGTTGAAGACGGCCAACCAGTTGAATTCGACCAACCACTTGTTGTTATCGAATAATAGAGGCTCTCTCTTATGCTAGATAAATTAGTCATCGCGAACCGAGGTGAAATTGCACTTCGTATCCTTCGCGCATGTAAAGAATTGGGCATCAAAACAGTCGCGGTTCACTCAACGGCTGACCGTGACCTAAAACACGTACTACTTGCAGACGAAGCGATTTGTATCGGTCCTGCTCGTGGTATTGACAGCTACCTAAATATTCCACGCATCATTTCGGCAGCAGAAGTAACAGGCGCAGTAGCCATTCACCCTGGTTACGGTTTCTTGTCGGAAAACGCAGACTTCGCTGAGCAAGTAGAGCGCAGTGGCTTTATTTTCGTTGGCCCTAAAGCAGACACTATCCGCATGATGGGTGACAAAGTTTCTGCAATCACGGCAATGAAAAAAGCTGGCGTTCCTTGTGTACCTGGCTCTGACGGCCCACTCGATGATAACGAGCAGGCAAACAAAACACACGCTAAGCGCATTGGCTACCCTGTGATCATTAAAGCCTCTGGCGGCGGCGGTGGTCGTGGTATGCGTGTTGTTCGCTCAGAAAAAGAGCTAACAGAAGCAATCGCAATGACACGTGCAGAAGCAAAATCATGCTTCAACAACGACATGGTTTACATGGAGAAATTCCTAGAGAACCCTCGTCACGTTGAAGTTCAAGTGATTGCTGACGGTCAAGGCGGTGCTATCCACCTAGGTGAACGTGACTGTTCTATGCAACGTCGTCACCAGAAGGTTGTTGAAGAAGCGCCAGCACCAGGTATCACTGAAGAGATGCGTAAGTACATCGGTGAACGTTGTACACGTGCATGTCTAGAAATCGGTTACCGCGGCGCAGGTACGTTTGAGTTCCTATACGAAAACGGCGAATTCTACTTCATCGAAATGAATACTCGTATTCAGGTTGAACACCCAGTGACTGAAATGGTAACGGGCGTCGACCTAATCAAAGAGCAACTACGTGTAGCAGCAGGTCAACCTTTGTCATTCACTCAGGATGACATCAAGATCCGCGGCCATGCTATCGAATGTCGTATCAACGCAGAAGACCCAGAGCGCTTCCTACCTTCACCAGGTAAGATTGAACGCTTCCACGCTCCTGGCGGTATGGGTGTACGTTGGGAATCACACATCTACACGGGCTACACAGTACCTCCTCACTACGATTCAATGATCGGAAAACTGATCACTTTCGGTGAGAACCGTGATGTAGCTATTGCTCGTATGAAGAACGCGCTAGGCGAGATGATCGTTGAAGGCATCAAGACTAACGTACCTCTACAAGAAAGCATTATGAATGATGAGAACTTCCAACACGGTGGTGCCAACATTCATTACCTAGAGAAAAAACTAGGTCTGCAATAAGCGAATATCGCTTTAGTCACAATGAAAATGCTCACTTCGGTGAGCATTTTTGTTTTAGGGTATTTATTAACCTATAAAACCGCCTGTTTTCTGCTACACTCTGCGCCAAATCACATCAATCAATGTAAAGAGCTCATACTCATGCCTTGGATTCAAATCAAACTCAATGCGACCAATGAAAACGCTGAACAGATCGGCGACATGCTAATGGAAGAGACTGGTGCGCTGTCTGTGACCTTCTTAGACGCACAGGATACCCCTGTATTTGAACCTCTCCCTGGTGAAACTCGTCTTTGGGGTGATACCGATATCCTAGCGCTGTATGACGCACAAGCTGATACCAACTTCATCATTGAGCAAACTAAGCTTAGCGGCTTATTGGCTGAAGGTTTTGCCTACAAGGTCGAGCAGCTTGAAGATAAAGACTGGGAACGCGAATGGATGGATAACTTCCACCCGATGAAGTTTGGTGAGCGCCTATGGATTTGCCCTAGCTGGCGTGAAGTCCCTGAACCAGACGCGGTCAATGTCATGCTTGATCCTGGCCTTGCGTTTGGTACGGGAACCCACCCGACCACAGCTCTGTGCCTTGAATGGCTAGAAGGCTTGGATCTGTCAGGCAAAACCGTCATCGACTTTGGCTGTGGCTCAGGTATCCTTGCGATCGCAGCGATCAAATTGGGCGCTGAAAAAGTTATCGGCATCGACATTGACCCTCAAGCACTCCTTGCATCAAAAGACAATGCCGAGCGTAATGGTGTTGCTGATAAGCTAGAGGTATTCTTACCTCAAGATCAGCCAGAAGGACTAATTGCAGACGTAGTTGTGGCTAACATTTTGGCTGGCCCCCTCCGTGAACTTTCACCAATCATTAAGTCTTTAGTTAAGCCAAATGGTCAACTTGCTATGTCAGGTGTGCTTGATACTCAGGCCGAAGATGTTGCGAACTATTACCGTGATGAGCTTCACATTGATCCTATCAAAGAGCAAAGTGAGTGGTGTCGCATCTCTGGTCAAAAGCAAGGCTAGATAAGACTTTGCGAGCTAATTGACTGATTTTTGGGCATTTTGCGAAAACAATTTGTAAATGCTCAAATATTAGTCTTTTCACAGCGCAAAAAAATGCGTAAAATGCGCGCCCTTGCTCGGTTAGAACTGTGATTGAAGTTTTGAAGATCGGAAACCACCAACTTAAGAATAATCTCATTGTTGCCCCTATGGCAGGTGTGACGGATAGACCGTTCCGTGAGTTGTGTCTCCGCTATGGTGCGGGAATGGCTGTCAGTGAAATGATGTCGTCAAACCCAAAACTATGGAAAACCTCAAAGTCAAAGCAACGCATGGTGCATGAAGGCGAATCGGGCATTCGCTCTGTACAAATTGCGGGCGCTGATCCACAGCTTATGGCCGACGCTGCTCAGTTTAGTGTTGAGAACGGTGCGCAAATCATCGACATCAACATGGGCTGTCCAGCCAAAAAAGTGAATAAGAAGCTAGCCGGCTCTGCGCTGCTTCAGTACCCGGATATCATCAAAGATATTCTGCGTGCTGTCGTCGACGCAGTCAATGTCCCAGTGACATTGAAAACCCGCACTGGCTGGGATACAGACAATAAAAACTGTGTCCAAATCGCTAAATTAGCCGAAGACTGCGGCATTCAGGCTCTTGCTCTGCATGGCAGAACAAAAGCGTGTATGTACAAAGGTGAGGCCGAATACGACAGCATTAAAGCGGTCAAGCAAGCGATCTCGATTCCGGTTATCGCTAACGGTGATATCGATAGCCCAGAGAAAGCAAAGCATGTACTGGAATACACCGGTGCCGACGCTTTAATGATTGGACGCCCTGCCCAAGGTCGTCCGTGGATTTTCCAGGAAATCCAACACTTTTTGGAAAACGGCACCACGATGCCTGAGCTTCCCTACCAGGAAGTGAAAGACATCCTGCTTGGTCATGTGCATGCTCTCCATAACTTCTATGGTGAGTATTTAGGTCCACGTATTGCGCGTAAGCACGTAGGTTGGTACTTAAAAGAACATGAGCAAGCGAGTGAGTTTCGCCGTACCTTCAACGCTATCGATGCAGCAGAGCTGCAACTTGAAGCGCTTGAAGAGTATTTTGATAAAGCCTAAATAGTTGGAGCTACGGCTTCAAATATGACGGGTAAACGTTGCATCATAATTAAGAGAAGAGCTAGACCGAATATGTTCGAACAAAATCTGACTTCAGAAGCATTAACAGTAACTACAGTAACGTCACAGGACCAGATCACTCAGAAGCCATTACGTGACTCTGTTAAAGCGTCTCTTAAAAACTACTTGGCTCAACTAAACGGCCAAGAAGTCACAGAACTATACGAATTAGTTCTAGCTGAAGTTGAACAGCCACTACTAGATACCATTATGCAGTACACTCGCGGTAACCAAACTCGCGCAGCAACTATGATGGGTATCAACCGCGGTACTCTTCGCAAGAAACTTAAAAAGTACGGCATGAACTAATCGTTCATTCGTTATTTTGAATTTAAGAAACCGGGTTTACGTCAGTGAACCCGGTTTTTTTATCACTTTCAGCTTTACTAGTTTCACAAATATTCAACGATCTGTGATCTGTTGCGATTGCTAAGCTCAAAGCGGTCGATATAATAATCAATTACGTTTAGGTTTGGATTAATCCATATGGTTGATATGCAAAGGGAAGAATGGCTGAGTCTTATGCTCCGCGAGCTACCTGATCGTCTACTGATCATTGATGGTCACGGCCGAATCGTAGATAGCTTTGGCGAAGCGACTCACACTGATTCTGTATTGACCAGCAAATATCTCAACCGTACATTTAGTGAAATCCTTCCTCAAACCGTTGCCGAAACCCTTGAACAGCACTTCGAACACGTCTTGGCCACAGGTCAACGTAAAACCTTGCAATACTCAATGACCCCTTGTCAGCAATTACTGCTTTCTATTGAAGAACTCGAAGCATGGAATGGGCTAGATGAAAGGTGGTTTGAAGCCTCTCTCAAGCCAATCACACTTGCCAATGGAACCAAATATGTCCTGTGGCAAGAAAAAGAGATCACCAGAGCACATCTTCATGAAGTTGAGTTAAAAAAGCTGGCTGAAACCGATGAGCTAACTGGCATATTAAATCGACGAGCCTTTATGCTGAGGCTTGAGCGTGAATTTGATAGTCCAACCCAACAACACCTCTCTTGCTTGATGATTGACATCGACCACTTCAAAGAAATTAATGACCAAGTCGGTCACTTATCCGGTGATGAGGTGATAGTGCAGGTTGCGCAAATTTGCCAGGGCTTAATCCGTTCCAGTGACTATATTGGTCGTTTAGGTGGTGAGGAGTTTGGTGTTGTGCTGTCTCGCACTAACGCTATTCAAGCTTACGATATTGCTGAACGTATCCGCCACTGTATTGAAACAACGCCGTGCCAGGTGGATGATCACATCATCTTACCAACCGTCAGTATCGGGATCGCAGAGCTAAATGGTCATATATCTTCTGTAAGAGAACTAATGGTTCAGGCAGATAAAGCCATGTATTACTCTAAGCAGACGGGAAGAAACCAAGTCACTCTCTACTACGAGAATCTTCCTGACATCAAATCAACCTCTGAACTCAAAGCGAATATCCGCCGCGCTTCCTAAGTACTCCCTTATTCTGCATCACAGCAAGACTCTGAATGTGCTTCGCTAGCAAGTGCACCTAAAATCGAGCAATGGCTCGCATCATCGTCTACATGACCACAGCAAGCATCGTTTATTTTCTTTAGGGCAGTGCGAATCCGGGTAAGTTCGTTGATCTTGTCATCAATCACACTGAGTTTCGCCGTAGTAATCGCCTTAACTTCTGCACAGCTATGCTCCGTTGCTTCTAGCTTTATCTCTAGTAGCTCGCGAATTTCATCCAAACTCAGGCCTAAATCTTTCGCTTTGAGGATAAAACTCACTTGAGCTTGGTTCTGTTCATTATAAAGACGGTAACCCGAGTCACTACGACCAGCCGGTTTAATTAACTGATTCTTTTCATAAAAGCGCAATGTATCTGCCGTCACATTACAGCGTTTCGCCAATTCACCGATTTGGAACATAACTTTTCCTATTAACTGTTTCGTTACGTTTAAAGCCTAAACTCGAGCTTTTTACAATTATTTTTGAGATGCCAAACGATTGCGCGAGCTTTTTTGTAATAAATTAGTTAGAATGTGCGCCATCAAACTCAGAGACTAGTTTACCACCAACAAATGTTGGAAAGGTCTTTACCAAAACTGGCCAATATCTTACTGCCTGATTGTAATCAAAGCATAAGAACAAGTTCACTTTTGGCAAATATCTTTATCTTACGTATTAACTCTGTGACTTTGAGGAAATGGAAGCATGACTAACGCTCGTCCTATTCGCCGCGCACTGATCAGCGTATCAGACAAAACTGGTATTGTTGAGTTTGCCCAAGCTCTTGCTAACCGAGGTGTTGATATTCTATCAACAGGTGGCACTGCTCGCCTACTGGCAGAAAAAGGCATCTCAGTAACTGAGGTATCAGATTACACTGGTTTCCCAGAAATGATGGACGGTCGTGTTAAAACGCTTCACCCTAAAGTACATGGTGGCGTGCTAGGCCGTCGTGGTCAAGATGACGAGGTAATGGAGACGCACGGCATCAACCCAATCGACATGGTTGTTGTTAACCTTTACCCATTCGCTGAAACAGTAGCAAAAGAAGGTTGTACCCTAGCAGACGCGGTTGAGAACATTGATATCGGTGGTCCAACTATGGTTCGCTCAGCAGCGAAAAACCACAAAGATGTGACTATCGTGGTTAACGCGCACGATTACGAGCGTGTTATCGCCGAGATGGACGCTAACGACAAGTCTCTGACTCTAGACACACGTTTTGACCTTGCTATCGCAGCCTTCGAGCACACAGCCTCTTACGACGGCATGATCGCTAACTACTTCGGCACTATGGTTCCTAGCTACGGCGAGAACAAAGAAGGTGATGAAGAGAGCAAATTCCCTCGCACCTTCAACCAGCAGTTCGAGAAAAAGCAGGACATGCGCTACGGTGAGAACAGTCACCAAGCTGCTGCTTTCTATGTTGAAGCGAATCCTGAAGAAGCGTCTGTTTCTACTGCTCGCCAAATCCAAGGCAAAGCCCTTTCTTACAACAACATCGCCGACACTGACGCAGCACTTGAGTGTGTGAAAGAGTTCGACGAGCCAGCATGTGTGATCGTTAAGCATGCGAACCCATGTGGTGTGGCACTAGGCGGCAACATCCTAGAAGCATACGACTGTGCATTCAAAACAGACCCAACGTCTGCATTTGGCGGCATCATCGCATTCAACCGTGAGCTAGATGCAGCAACAGCAACAGCTATCGTTGAGCGCCAATTCGTTGAAGTCATCATTGCACCGTCTGTATCAGCTGAAGCGATTGAAGTAGTAGCAGCGAAGAAGAACGTTCGCCTTCTAGAATGTGGCGAGTGGACAACTAAGACTACGGGCTTTGACGTGAAACGCGTTAATGGCGGCCTGCTAGTTCAAGATCGTGACCAAGGTATGGTAAGCCTAGATGACCTTAAAGTGGTTTCTAAGCGCCAGCCAACAGACGAAGAGCTAAAAGACGCTCTATTCTGCTGGAAAGTGGCTAAGTACGTTAAATCAAACGCGATTGTTTACTCGAAAGGTGACATGACTATCGGTGTAGGCGCAGGTCAAATGAGCCGCGTTTACTCTGCGAAGATTGCCGGTATTAAAGCTGCTGACGAAGGTCTACAAGTTGAAGGTTGTGTGATGGCATCAGATGCTTTCTTCCCGTTCCGCGACGGTATCGATGCGGCAGCAGAAGCAGGCATCAAGTGTGTAATTCAACCAGGTGGTTCTATGCGTGATGACGAAGTTATCGCTGCAGCAGACGAACATGGTATGGCGATGATCTTTACCGGTATGCGTCACTTCCGCCATTAAAGAAAAACGAGAGCGCTTCGCGCAAAGTAGAGAGCTACGAGTGCTGTCAAAGTACCCGCTCGAAACTCTCTACTCGATGCTCGAAGCTAACCAATTTTTTAAGGATTTAACAATGCGAGTTTTAATTATTGGTGCTGGCGGTCGTGAGCACGCTTTAGGCTGGAAAGCAGCACAAAACCCAAATGTTGAGACAGTATTCGTTGCACCAGGTAACGCAGGCACAGCGCTTGAACCAAAGCTTGAAAACGTAAACATTGGTGTAGAAGCAATCTCTGAGCTGGTTGCATTTGCTCAAGAGAAGAAAATCGAACTAACGATTGTTGGTCCTGAAGCGCCGCTTGTTATCGGTGTGGTTGATGCATTCCGTGAAGCAGGCTTGCCAATCTTTGGCCCAACAGAAGCAGCAGCGCAGCTAGAAGGCTCAAAAGCGTTCACTAAAGACTTCCTAGCCCGTCACAACATTCCTACTGCGGCTTACGCTAACTTTACTGAAATCGAACCAGCACTGGCTTACGTACGTGAACAAGGTGCACCTATCGTCGTGAAAGCAGATGGTCTTGCGGCTGGTAAAGGCGTAATTGTTGCCATGACGCTTGAAGAAGCCGAAAACGCAATCAAAGACATGCTAGCAGGCAATGCATTTGGTGAAGCAGGTAGCCGCGTGGTTATCGAAGAGTTCCTTGACGGTGAAGAAGCTAGCTTCATCGTGATGGTCGATGGCAAAAGCGTACTGCCAATGGCCACCAGCCAAGACCATAAGCGTGTTGGCGACAAAGATACTGGCCCGAATACGGGTGGCATGGGCGCTTACTCTCCAGCACCAGTGGTTACACCTGAAATTCACGAACGTATCTTGGAAGAGGTAATCTATCCAACGGTACGTGGTATGGATACCGAAGGTCACCCATACACAGGTTTCCTATACGCAGGTCTTATGATCGACCAAGACGGTACACCAAAGGTTATCGAGTACAACTGCCGCTTCGGCGATCCAGAAACTCAACCGATCATGATGCGTATGGAATCGGATCTTGTTGAGCTGTGCCTAATGGCTATCGACGAAAAACTTGATCAAGCAGAATCTAAATGGGATCCGCGCGCGTCTATTGGTGTGGTACTCGCTGCAGGTGGGTACCCGGCAGATTACGCGAAAGGCGATGTTATTTCTCTACCAACAGCAGAAGTCGCAGGTCAGAAAATCTTCCACGCTGGTACTGTTAACAATGCATCAGGTGAGATCGTGACAAACGGCGGCCGCGTTCTTTGTGCAACAGCACTTGGTAATAGCGTTTCTGAGGCTCAGGAGCAAGCATACGCACTGGCTAAGCAAGTAAGCTGGAATGGTATGTTCCACCGCAATGACATCGGTTACAGAGCGATTGCACGCGAGCAAGAGAAGTAATCCAATAAACTTAAAAACAAAGGCGCTCAATGAGCGCCTTTGTTTTATCTGTCATGCTTAACATAACTACTCTTCGATAAGCACAGGCCTTTCGATACAGTCGTGACTATCTTCAGCCAACATCAGTAACTGGTTGACCATTACTTTATTGCGCTGGGTAGTACCTAAAAATGCTGCATAACTGTCAACGCTGGCTAGTCTATTAATCACAAAGCTTGGCAACGTCTCGTTGAACTCGACCTGCTCATAACTCTGACCATCACAGGTATCAAAACTTGAGCCATCCCAATAGCCTTGAATCAAACGAATTCCTGAGCTGCTCTGCGCTTTGGTTCTTTTAGGAATGTTCAAAGCTTCTTGTTTGAGCCAAGTTAACTTATCCGCTTTGAGTGGCAGGACTTTCCCATCGAGACGGTACTGTTGATAGATAGCTTCACCACCTTTGTTAAAACGAACGTGAATGCGATACGGAACTAAGCCTTGGTTATCTTTAAGCTGCTGTCCCTCACGAATCAATTCTCGAAGGTCACCATCTTCCCAGCGGTAGTCAGATTTATACCAGCCATAGTCGCCAGCGCTCACATAATCTGCCGCCGTATAAGGGAAAGAGAGTCGTTCGGTATACCAATACAAGCTGGTTGCATCCCCCATACTTTGACCACCGGTATAATCAGAAAACTGATCTAAGTTTGGAGTGGGGAGACTTGAAGAACATCCGACAAGTAAAGAAGTGATTAGTGAAGGTATTAGTAGTTTTTTCATCGTCATAAACAAATATACGCCAAGATAGTCGCTACCTTGACGTATTATATACAATTCCGAGTTTGAAACTCTGAAATCAGTAATAAATTATTTTACTGAATCTTTCAGCGCTTTACCTGCTACGAATGCAGGAACGTTTGCCGCAGCGATTTGAATCTCTGCACCAGTTTTAGGGTTACGACCAGTACGTGCTGCGCGGTGGTTAACTTTGAATGTACCAAAACCAATTAGTTGAACTTGGTCACCCTCTTTAAGTGCATCAGTCACACCTTCAAGAGTTGCTTCAAGAGCAGCTTTAGCTTGTGCTTTAGATAGGTCTGCTTTCTCTGCAATAAAGTCGATTAATTGGGTCTTGTTCATTAGGTTTCCCTTCTCATATGTTATCGAATTCAACTCACTCTAAAACATAAATGCCCCATCTGGCAAAGGTTTGTAAGCGATCTTTGGCTCTCATGACGCACTTTTAACCATATTCTGAGCATTAACTCACAATTTGTTACTCTGTCAGCAAGACTTAATGCTTGTTTTTCACCTATTTTGGCCTTATCTATAGATATGCGAGAGCCCGTAAAGCCTGATATTTCGGGACTTAAAGCGAATATAAAATGCTCACATCAATCATGCGCAGGCACGAGAAGTTAGTACTTTTCATGCAAAAGTTGATGGGAGGATAAATCTACATAGGACACTTATGCTGTTGCTAACCCTATACGTCTCTGTTGCGATTGGCGTATCGTTTATCTGCTCCGTATTAGAAGCGGTTCTTCTGAGTATCTCTCCGAGTTATATTGCCCAATTACGCCAGCAAGAGCACCCTGCGGCCGATCAACTGGCGAAGTTAAAAGCGGATATTGACCGTCCACTGGCGTCGATTCTTACTTTGAATACGATTGCTCATACCATTGGTGCTGCAAGTGCAGGTGCGCAAGCTGCTGTCGTATTTGGTAGTGAGTGGCTTGGAGTATTCTCTGCGGTACTGACGCTAGGTATCTTAGTCCTGTCAGAGATTGTGCCTAAGACCATTGGCGCGACTTACTGGCGCCAATTAGCTCCGGCTTCGGCAGTTATGCTACGTTGGATGGTATGGGCACTGACTCCATTTGTCTGGTTCTCAGAGCAGATCACTAAACGCTTAGCACGTGGCCATCAAGCGCCAAAAATGCGTGATGAGCTTTCAGCAATGGCCATTTTAGCCAAAGAAAGTGGGGAGTTTGCCGAAGGTGAGTCTAAGATCCTCAATAACCTTCTAGGCATACAAGACGTCCCTGTCACCCAGGTGATGACACCTCGTCCAGTGGTATTCCGCGTTGATGCAGAGATGACGATTAACGAGTTTCTCGATAAGCACAAAGAGACGCCATTCTCACGTCCGCTGGTATATAGCAAGTCAACAGACAACATCATCGGTTTTGTTCACCGCTTAGAGCTATTTAAGCTGCAACAAGCAGGCTGCGGAGAGAAACAACTTGGTACAGTGATGCGCCCTGTACATGTACTTCTTAATACGATTGCGCTACCCAAAGCCTTTGAGCAGATGATGGCTAAGCGCCTTCAGTTAGCCATGGTGGTCGATGAGTACGGCACAATCCAGGGTATTTTGACCTTAGAAGATGTGTTCGAACATCTTGTCGGTGAAGAGATCGTCGATGAAGCAGACCGCACGACCGACATGCAAGAACTCGCATTCGAACGCTGGGAAAAGTGGAAAGTGAAACATGGCGTGATAGAAAGCCGTGATGATGATGACGAACAAGCCGTCGAAGAAACAACTGAAAAGCCGAAAGATACAAAAGGCGAGAGCTAGATAACAAAAAAGAGGGTTGATGTGAAAGCGTCACCCTCTTGAATTTGAATAAACTAAGCTAGGGAAAACTAACTATAGAATGGCGCTCTATAGTTCTATTCCAATATTACTGACACCTTCATCGCGAAGCTCAGCACGTAGGTCTTTGATCAGTTCAATATCACGCTGTTCAGCTTCTCTCAATGGACGGAATATCGCCCATTGCACATCCCACTCACCGCAGACCGCTTCATTCTGCTTTTGGTTGTCGTTAGTGATCTCTTCACCTGTTTGGGCTTCTTCAAGCTGAGCGACCGTCATCACCGACTGTTGACTCACTTTGTGCATGTTTTCAAACAGGTAATCTCTATCTAACAAACCATGTAGAAGGTTAGACAAGGCGACACACGCATCAATCGCCGGGTAGACACCGTAAAAATCAAAATCTTCTGAGCTTGGAATGATCTCTTCTAACTTTTCTAGCTGACGCTCAAAGTTCACTTTTGCCGTTTTGACAGTGAGCTGTTCCCAAATGCTGTCTAAAATATCACGGTAAACACGCGCTTCGGCAAACTCGGTGCTATCACAAAACATTGCATAGTTTGGGTACATACGTTCACACAGACTCGCCATAAAGGTAATCTGTTGCCATGGTTCTAACTTCTCAAGACGAAGCTGAAGAGGGTTCTGTAGCATAGAGACTCTTTGGGTCAGTTGACCTAGTTGCTGAATTAGACAGCGAAAGTGTACTTGATAACCAACAGGGAAAAAAGCAAGGCGATGAACAATTTCTCTCATAAAGTGTATCTTCTTACCGAAGATGATGGCCGTTACCAACAGTTACTCGAACAAGCACCACTTCCTGAACTCGAATTCACCACATCGCGCAGTGAGGCAACTATCCTGCTTGCTTCTCCCCCACTCGCCGCTAAGCATCTTGATGATTTCCCGAATCTTGAGTGGATACAGTCTATTTATGCCGGTGTCGATGCGCTGGTGAACAAACTAGACGGTTTTTCGGGTGAGCTAACCAATGTCAAAGGCATCTTCGGTCAACAAATCGCCGAGTACGTATTGGGTTATACCATTGAGCACTATCGCCACTTTGATCACTATCGCCAACTGCAAGTGAAAATCCAATGGCAACCTAGGCTATATCAGTCTCTGACGAAAAAGAAAATGGTTATCCTAGGTACTGGTTCGATAGGCGCATATCTTGCCAGTGTCGCTAAAAGCTTTGCCATTGAGCCTATTGGTGTTAACAGAAGTGGCATTCCAGCCAAGCAATCCCCTTTTGATGCCACTTACCATATTCAAGAGCTAACCACAGCGCTCAAACAGGCGGACATCGTAGTTAACACCTTGCCAAATACTCCTGAAACAGAAAATATCCTCAATGCTGATAGTTTAGGTCATTGTTCCGGGGCGCTACTATTCAATGTGGGTCGTGGCAGCGCAGTCGATGAAGATGGGTTGCTCGCAGCACTTGAGAGCGGAAACATCTGCCATGCCTATCTTGATGTGTTCAGACAAGAACCACTGAATGAAGATCACCCATTCTGGCAACATGACGCGATTACTGTCACTCCCCATATCGCTGCATTAAGCATCCCAGAACAAGTTATCGATATTTTTACTGAAAACTATCAGCGTTGGCGGGATGGATTTGCGCTAATAAATGTTGTCGACCCAAGCAAAGGCTACTGATGTTAGAACAACTGCTGAAAGAAGTTCGAGCTTGTAGAGCTTGTGAGCCGAAGCTACCACTGGGCGCCAACCCCGTGATTCAAGCTTCAAGTACAGCAAAGATTTTGATCATTGGACAAGCACCAGGCACACGCGTGCATGAAACATCAATTCCTTGGAATGACCCGAGCGGGAATAGACTCAGAGCATGGTTACAACTGGATAAGAACACCTTCTACGACGCAAGCAAAGTGGCGATTATGCCAATGGGTTTATGTTATCCAGGTAAAGGAAAAAGTGGCGACTTACCACCGCGTAAAGAGTGCGCCCCACTCTGGCACCAGCGCGTTCTTGAGCAACTGCCGAACATCGGTATGACCTTACTTATCGGTCAATATGCACAGAATTACTATTTACCAGATAAACCTAACACACTGACTGAAACTGTTCAGCAATGGCAACGTTGGGCACCGAGTTACCTTCCTCTCCCTCACCCATCACCACGCAATACGTTGTGGTTAAAGAAAAATCCGTGGTTTGAAGCCGAAGTGGTGCCTTTTATTCGCAGCTATGTGCACGAGCATTTAGAGACATAAAAAACGGAGACCGAAGTCTCCGCTTTTAGAATCACTATAAGTCGCTTAGGGGTTACATCATTCCGCCCATGCCACCCATACCGCCCATGCCACCCATATCAGGCATTGCAGGTGCATCTTTCTGTGGTAAGTCAGTCACCATAGCTTCAGTCGTGATCATTAGACCAGCAACCGATGCTGCAAACTGAAGTGCAGAGCGAGTCACTTTAGTTGGGTCTAGGATACCCATCTCTAGCATGTCACCGTAGTCACCTGTTGCAGCGTTGTAACCGTAACTACCTTCACCACCTTTCACGTTGTTCGCAACTACAGATTCTTCATCACCCGCGTTCATCGTGATTTGACGGATAGGCGCCTCCATTGCACGTAACGCTACGCGGATACCCACGTTTTGCTCTTCGTTGTCACCTTCAAGGTTAGCAACTTTAGATGCTGCGCGAATCAGTGCGACACCACCACCCGCAACGACACCTTCTTCAACCGCTGCGCGAGTTGCATGAAGCGCATCTTCAACGCGGTCTTTCTTCTCTTTCATTTCAACTTCAGTCGCTGCACCAACTTTGATTACTGCAACACCACCTGCTAGCTTAGCAACACGCTCTTGTAGTTTCTCTTTGTCGTAATCTGAAGTTGCTTCTTCGATTTGCTGACGGATTTGAGCAACACGACCAGAAATCATAGCTTCTTCACCGACACCGTCGATGATAGTTGTGTTTTCTTTAGTGATAGCAACGCGCTTCGCTTGACCTAGATCTTCTAGCACAACTTTCTCTAGCTCCAGACCAACTTCTTCAGAGATAACTGTCCCCCCCGTTAGAGTAGCGATGTCTTGTAGCATCGCTTTACGGCGGTCACCGAAACCAGGTGCTTTAACCGCAGCCACTTTTACGATACCACGCATGTTGTTCACAACTAGAGTCGCTAACGCTTCGCCTTCAACATCTTCGGCGATAATCAATAGTGGACGAGAAGCTTTCGCTACTGCTTCAAGAGTCGGAAGAAGTTCACGAATGTTTGAAACTTTTTTGTCGATTAGAAGAATGAATGGGTTCTCTAGATCAACACTACCCGCTTCTTGGTTATTGATGAAGTATGGCGATAGGTAACCACGATCGAACTGCATACCTTCAACTACATCTAACTCATCATGTAGAGCCTGACCTTCTTCAACAGTGATAACGCCGTCGCGACCCACTTTTTCCATCGCTTCAGCAATGATGTTGCCCACTGTTGCGTCAGAGTTTGCAGAAATAGTACCTACCTGTGCAATAGCTTTAGTGTCTGCACATGGTACAGAAAGCGCTTTTAGCTCTTCAACTGCCGCTACTACTGCTTTATCGATACCACGCTTAAGATCCATCGGGTTCATGCCAGCAGCAACTGCTTTTAGGCCTTCATTTACGATTGCTTGCGCTAGCACAGTTGCTGTTGTTGTGCCGTCACCCGCAGCGTCATTAGCTTGCGATGCGACTTCTTTAACCATTTGCGCGCCCATGTTTTGGAACTTGTCTTCAAGTTCGATTTCGCGCGCTACAGATACACCATCTTTAGTAATGGTTGGGGCACCGAAAGATTTGTCTAGAACAACGTTACGACCTTTAGGGCCTAGTGTTACTTTTACCGCGTCAGCCAGAACGTTTACACCCTCAAGCATTTTTACGCGTGCGTCGTTACCAAATTTAACGTCTTTAGCAGCCATCTTTTATTTCCTTTAAATTCTGTTCTTAATGTCGTTATTGAATCTGAGTAAGTCATTACTCAATGATTGCTATTACTCAACAATTGCCATGATGTCGTTTTCAGACATGACTAGCACTTCTTTGCCGTCAATTTTTTCAGTCTTAGTGCCGTAACCTTCAGCGAAAATAACGGTGTCGCCAACTTTAACGTCCAAAGGCAGCACAGTACCGTTTTCTAGGATGCGGCCTTTACCCACAGCTAGAATTACGCCGCGAGTCGATTTCTCTGCAGCTGAACCAGTCAAAACAATGCCACCCGCTGACTTAGATTCAACTTCTTGGCGTTCTACGATAACTCGGTCGTGTAATGGACGAATGTTCATCGGTCGTCTCTCCTGAAAATTTCTATGATGTTTGATAATTGCATTGCGCGAAAGCACAAGGCTTCAAAGTCTTGTGCTATCTATATGTGGGACGAATTAGGGAAACCCAAGGGGGACAAGTTGGATTTTTGTGATCTGGTTCAGAGAAGAATAGATAAAATCTTAGTGGTTTAGCTATTCTAAAATATCAAGCGAAGGCGCACTTCCTAGCACCTAACGCCAATCATCTAGCGGAATAATCTGTGCGCTGCTTTGTGGCTCCATCTCGCTCACATCACCATCAAGAACATCTTGAAATTTCACCATCTGCGAGACTAACTCACGCATCAGCATTATATTGGCATGATTCGGGTTTTTACAACTTCCAACAACGCGATCAATATGACTTTGCTGCGCCCATAACCTATCTTGCATCTCCTCAGAGGCCGAGAGAATCATCTCTTTGCACATGTCCTGCTTTAGTTGTGCAAAGCCTTCTGGATTATGCTCTGCCAGTGCCATTAGCTCATCGAAAGAAGGTAAGGTTTGATTGATTAATGGTGAACTCATGCTGCCTCCCCTGGTGATGACTAAATTATCAACACCGCTATATAAGGATAGGCGAGTCAAAGTAAATTGGTGAAGCTCAAAAATACTTTCTCAAACTTAAGACAAGTAAGGTTGCGATTAAGTACTTTTGATCTGATACACACACCTTCTCTGCCCAGCAACGATATGCTCTGTTCGCTCAACAGACAAATCCTCACCGAGTAGAGTCTGAAAGATGCTTAGCTCAGAGCGGCACAAACTCGGACAACGTGTCGCGGCTTTACAAATGGGACAATGATTTTCAATCAACAAATAGCCTCCATCCGTCTCTTCAAGCTCTGCCATATAACCTTCTTGTTGCCTCAAATCAACCAGCCTTTTCAGCCTAGTAGTGGAATCAGAACAATGGCGTAGCGCTTCTTGGTAATGAGCAAATGTTTTCGCCTCTCGCTCATCAGCCACTTTTTGCAAGCCATCTTGTCCAAACAAGCTTTCGACAGCCTCTATTACCTGAATGGTCAAGTCACTGTGACGATCAGCAAACTGAGCATGACCTTTTTTTGTCAACGACCAGTGCCGAGTAGGTCTTCCTACTTTGACTTTCCGGTCTTCGAAAGTGAGTAAATCATCATTTTCAAGACTTTGTAGGTGTTGACGCGCCCCCATGGTGGTCATATCGAGTGCGTCGGCAAGCTGCTTAGCGGTAACAGCCCCCTCTCTTTTTATGGTTTGTAATATTTTGTCGGCGCTTTTCATGCTTGCTCCCTCAATCACTGAAATATTATGGAGCATCAGCTTTATAAAGCAAACGCTTTACCGATATGGTTTGACGTACTTCATCGCTACGAGTTGCTTCTTCAGGCTATAACGTTCAAACAGCCCTTTTAGCGAGTTAGGTAACTGACTTGCGTCAATCGTCTCGAAGTTATGTTGAGCGTAAAATGTTTCTAGATGAGCATAGGCAAAGCAGAAGTCACGCTCCGATAAAACATGCTGAGCGCAGTAACCCATTAACTGGTGCCCTAGGCCACTCCCCCTGTGTTCTGGGATCACTAGCATTCCGGTTAGTAAACGGAATTGCTCAATACTTCTAAAACGAACCAGTGAGACGATTTGCTGCTCAATAGTACCAACAATGGTCAGCTCATCCTTTTTCGCCTTGCCTGAAGGATAGTGAGCTTTGTACAAACGCGAGATAAGGGGGAGTTTTATTGGGTCTAAGGTTTCAATCTGCATTGGGCTCATTATCACCAAACTTCAATTTAGGGTAGAATGCAGGCAGTTTAGATTACTCGATAATTCCGATGCAAATATTAGCTAACGCAGATCTTAGTCGCTCCCACACCTTTTCTATCTCGCAAACCTGCTCTTATCTGGTTGAAGTTGCCACCGTTGAAGAAATCATACATGTCTATCAAAAACAAGAGTGGTTGAGCCTTCCTAAACTGATTTTGGGTAAAGGAAGTAATGTTTTATTTACCCAGCCCTACCAAGGTGTGGTGGTAGTCAATAATTTACTCGGTAAGTCAGTCAATGAAACCGACACGCATTGGCATTTACATATCGCTGGCGGTGAAGATTGGCCAAGCTTGGTGAAATGGAGTGTCGAACAAGGTTACTTTGGATTGGAGAATCTCGCTCTGATCCCCGGCTGTGCTGGGAGCGCTCCTATTCAGAACATCGGCGCTTATGGTGTTGAGCTGAAAGATATCTGCGAATACGTCGACGTACTTTGTTTAGAAACCTTCAATACAAAGCGGTTGAGTGCTGAAGAGTGTCAATTTGGCTATCGAGACTCCATTTTTAAACATGAGCTGTTTCAGAAAGTCATGGTTGTCGCGATTGGCTTAAAACTCCCGAAGCAATGGTCAGCGAATATCGATTATGGCCCGCTTCAATCTCTACAAAGCGAAACCCTCACCGCACAGCAGGTTTTTGAACGAGTTTGCCAAATCCGAAAGGAAAAGCTGCCAGACCCTGCCAAGCTAGGCAATGCAGGGAGTTTCTTTAAGAACCCGGTTATCTCGAATCAGCAGTTCGAAAATTTGAGTAAACAATTCCCCAATATTGCCGCGTACCCAACACAAGACGGTGTAAAAGTCGCCGCAGGCTGGCTAATAGATCAATGCCAATTGAAAGGCCATCAAATAGGTGGTGCTCAAGTCCACCCTAAACAGGCATTGGTGCTGGTAAATGCAGACAATGCGACAGCAAACGATGTGATCAAGTTAGCAGCAACAGTGCGCCAAACCGTGTTTGAAAAATATCAGATAGCTTTAGAGCATGAGGTGAGATTTATCGGTTCTCATACAGAGACAAATCTTTCAACGATATTGGAGAGTGAGCAATGAAAGAGCATTCGGTTAAACTCTCCATATTAAAAGCTCTATCACAAGGTGGGTTCCATTCCGGCGAAGAACTCGGAGAAAAACTTGGCGTTTCTAGAGCCGCGATCAGCAAACACATCAAAGGCATCCAAGCTTGGGGAGTCGATGTGTTTCGCGTGCAAGGTAAAGGCTACCAGCTCGCCAAGCCTATGCTATTGCTCGATAAAGAGATACTCCAAAACAGTCTCAAAAACCACATAGAGCTGATACCCATTATTGACTCAACCAACCAATATCTACTTGATAGAGTCGATAGCTTAGAGTCTGGGTCAGTATGCCTTGCGGAATATCAAGCCAAAGGCAGAGGTCGCCGAGGGCGTGAGTGGGTATCTCCTTTTGGCTCGAACCTATACCTCTCAATGTTTTGGCGTTTAGATGCCGGTATGGCAGCTGCTATGGGGTTAAGCTTGGTGGTTGGCGTGGCAATCGTTGAAGCTCTCGAAGAAATGGGACTGACAGGGGTAAAACTAAAGTGGCCGAATGACCTCTATTATCAAGACAAGAAGCTCGCAGGCATTCTGGTCGAGATGTCAGGTCAAGCTGGTGCAGCGGCCAACCTTGTCATTGGTATGGGCCTCAACTTGATGATGTCAGAGGCAACAGAAGGCATAACCCAGCCTTGGGCTAGCCTAGATGAGGTGGCAGATAATCAACAGATTGATAGAAACCAACTTGCGATTAGCATGATAACCACCCTCCATAAGACTTTGGATGACTATGAACTGTATGGGATGACAGGCTTTGTCGAAAGATGGAATCGTTTGGATAACTTTATCAACCGCCCGGTAAAACTACTTATGGGACCTAGAGAGATTAGCGGAATCGCCAGAGGCATCAACGAACAAGGCGCGGTACTTTTAGAAACCGAGAATGGTTTAGAAACGTACATTGGTGGCGAAATTAGTCTTCGTCCTAATCAGTAAATCACAGGTTTTACAACTAGGATCTGGTAACTAGGATCTGGTAACTAGGAACTGCTAGCACATTTTGCTAATATCCTTGTCCACTTTAAGTAAAGGTAACCCATCCAACATGATGACTAATAGGAACTTATTCGAACAACTTCCTACTTTGGCGCAAGACCCAGCTCAGTTTGAGACGCTTTATGCAGCTAAAGATTTTCGAACTCGCTTAATAGCAGCGATTCGTCAGGCAAGTAAACGAATCTACCTGGTTGCTCTTTATTTGGAGGATGATGAAGCAGGAAGAGAGATCTTAACTGAGCTATATGAAGCCAAACAGCGCAACCCTGGCCTTGATATCAATGTATGTGTTGATTGGCATCGTGCACAGCGCGGTTTAATCGGTGCTGAACCTGGCGAAACCAACGCCTCTATGTATAAAAGCTTCGCGGATAATTACGAGCACAGAATTCCTATCTACGGTGTTCCAGTTCGTGGACGTGAAGTATTCGGCGTTTTGCACTTAAAAGGCTTCATTATTGATGACCAAGTTATCTACAGTGGCGCAAGCCTTAACAACATCTATCTTAACTACAAAGAGCGTTATCGTTTCGACCGCTATCATGTGCTAAATAACAAAGCACTTGCCGATAGTATGGTCAATTTCGTTCAGAAAGAGATGATCGACCACCCTGCGGTTAACAATCTAGCTTGTTCAAAGAAGCCGGAGACCAAAGAGATAAAAGCTCAGATTCGCCAATTAAGGGCTTCTCTTGCTAAATCCTCTTATCAATTTGAGTCACAAGCGGTATCTCAAGAACAGGTTGCAGTAACGCCTATCGTGGGCGTGGGTAAAAAACGTAACAAGCTTAATCAAGGCATTAATCAATTACTTGCACAGGCCAAAGATGAAATCTTCATCTGTACGCCTTATTTTAACTTCCCACGTAGCGTGGCTAAGGAAGTTAAAAAAGCACTCAAGCGTGGTGTGAAAGTGACAATTGTGGTAGGTGATAAAACAGCGAATGACTTTTATATCTCACCTGAGGAAGAGTTTAAAACCATCGGCGGCTTGCCTTACCTTTACGAACGCAATTTGCGCCAGTTTGCCAAGTCGAATGAGGCCAATATTGCCAGTCGTAAACTGTCTATCCATTTATGGAAGCACGAAGAAAACAGCTTCCACCTAAAAGGTATTTGGGTAGATAAACGCTACATGCTAATAACGGGTAATAACCTTAATCCAAGAGCATGGAGCTTAGACTTGGAAAACGCTCTATTTATCCAAGATAACTTCCACCACTTAACACCTCAATTTGAGAAAGAGGTGGAGAATATTCTTCAGCATACTCAGCTGATTTGTACTTACAGACAATTAGAGAAAGCTGAAGATTACCCAGAAGCAGTACAGAAGCTGATGCGTAAGATTACTAGGGTTAGCGCAGATCGGGTTTTGAGGCAGATTTTGTGATGTTATAGAGACATCCTATCTACGCCATTCTTAATAGCGAAACATGAATGTGGTTCAACACAATCAATACCACTTAGGTCATTCGAGATAACAACGTTTGTAAACCTTAAGCATATCTGTCCGATAGCTTGTAGTTATGGGCTCTAGGAACTATCCAAGCGATTTATCGCTATCAAGAATTAACATTGGTTTTACTGGGAATATCGGTAATAACAATGACTAAAGCATAAATCTCCTCTGGTCGCAGAAAGCTGGAAGCTTCAAGTCTGTTGTACCATGTGCCCTGTTTGTTGCAACAAAACATCGTATCGAGCGATGCCAGAGAGCTAACCTTTAAGTGTTGAAACGTCGATTTCCCGTTAGGCATCGAATAATATGGGAGGTGAGCTCTTAGTCCTATCGAGAGATGAAGCGAACAAAAGTATCTCGGTTGCTACTTACTGTTATGACGCATTCATTGACACCGCTAGGCCGCTCCCATATCCGAGATATCTATGTCTCTCGCAAAGGTTTTTTACTTCCTGTCTGAAACTAACTTCATGACTTACCATTTTTACGTTCAGAGTCGTCATACTTTGTGCTTAAAAACAAAAAATTTGTTCAACAAAAAAAATGCTATCGTGTAGGTCAGCATTGCTGGGATTTGAGATAATTCAGGCGGAAGCTGCAAATAGTGGTAAAAAAAATGTAAAACGCTCTGATTAATCAAAAATGAAATCAAAAAAGAAAAAATAAACCTTGAAATACTAGATGTAGAATGACTCCCCCCCCCAAAAACAAAATTTTTATTCAAAAAAAATGCTACTGTCAGCGCAAACAAATATCCGATAGCATTTGCGACTTCTGGATCAATTGCGAGAAACCTTAAAAAGACGAGGAACGTACCATAACCAATAACTGTATTGATAACTCCAACTGATAAGAATTTAATAAACTGCATTGTCCACCGAACGTTACTAATTACCTTTCTTAGCTTGTTGAAATAGATAAGACCATATAGCTCTGTTATCTGACTTTTCTAATTCATTCCAAAACCTGAACGTGTCTTCTAACTGACTCATGTTTCTCGGCCCTATGATAACTCCCGAAAGCGCCTCATTGCTATGGGTAAAAGCCAGTGACAACTGATTTAAATTTTTTGGACTGGGTTTGATATCATCACTAGAATTAAGGATTCTTCTCAACTTATCTACAATTGATTGATCAACTTTTATTCCTCTGAGGCGGATAGAGCTGTTGCAGCTATAATCTTCTAACTTTAGACCACCCATATTTATTCCATAAGCAAAATATCGTGCATGTGGAAAATACTTTTCATACGCTAGACGAGCTTGATTAGTTAGAATATTCTCTTTAACCTGTATAACCCACTCGTTCGCTAAGTCTGGGCTTGCCAGGTAATACAATTTGGGGTCACTTATACCAGACAAGCCAATATTAAGCCCTGTTTCTTTAAGCCTTGACATTGCCTCTACGGTTTCCCTTACCATACCCTCTTCTTTATCTCTAGTAACTCTATTATCCCAGTGAATAGAAATACAAGAAAGCGAGCTTCCGAACGAATCTTTTAATCTCTCTGTTGTTTCATAAATATTTTTTTTACCTAGATCTACCTCAGGACCACCTAAATTATTTTTAGAACCAAGTTTGACCATTAATGAGTATTTTGTATCCGGGTTCAAGCGTGTCCATTCTTCTAACCACCGAATAGCGAGACCGAAGTCCTTTTGGCACTTATTAATAGGGTAATTGGTTGCGGTATCAACGATAGTCCCACCATTATCGAAATGCCCTTCCAAGAGTTTGAATGCTTCGGTGCGCGTTATACCCCAACCCCATAATGCAGTCCCTAATATGATATCTTTATTTGATGATGCAGGTTTAATCATTTAATTTTCTACAAAAGTGTTGCTTTTATTCAGCAGCTTTTTTAAGGCAATAATTTGCCTAACATACTCAATTGACAACTTCACTATCTTTACTTTAGAGTTCGGATCGTCGGTCCAAGTTACAGGTAAATCGTAAACTCGATACTTTAAAAATTCACTTACAATCAGTATCTCCGTCGCAAAAAACCACCCATTACTTTTTGCTCCTTTGAGAACTAGGCTTTCAAGTAAACTTCTATTTAAAAACTTAAATCCACACATGCCATCACTAAATGATGTTCGAAATACCAACTTTACAAGTGTATTAAATGATACACTTGTGAAGTTTCTCAATCGAGATCTACCAATTACTTTAGCTCCATTCTTTAATCTAGAACCAGTGACGATATCAGCATCAATAGATAGTAACTTGGCTAGTGCTGGTCGAATATGTTTCAGATCAGTTGCAAGATCCAGGTCCATATAACCAACGATATCTGCATTTGACTTAGTCCAAGATGACTTCAGCGCAAGACCCACACCTTTCTCTTCCAGGCGCATATATTCAACGCGTAATAGCTTATCCGCGAGTAATTCAGCCTTTACTCTTGTTTCGTCAGTGGATCCATTATCCGCAATTATAATTTTAATTTCACCGAGGTCTTGAAGATTTTCTTCAATATAAGTATTCAACTCATTGATCTTTTCATCGATAGAAGCTTCTTCATTTAAAACCGGTATAGTTATTTCAATTTTCCTTGCCATCTCTAGCTGCAAACCTTTAATTATGAGAAAGACTCTGTATCAAGTTTTTCTAAAACATCGAAAATATTGTCTATCTTACCGCCCAGAATCGAGTAGCAACCAGGAAGATCTGAGTGCTTTTCGAATAAAATAGGGCGACCATCATCCCCTTCATTTTTTACTAAGACAGTTTTTACCTCAAACAGCGAATCAACATACTTAGCATCATATATAGATGGTAAATAACGTCCGACATCCCTAATCATACGGTCGACACGAGTCGCACAATCATATTTATCTAGCTGTGTATATGGATCAACTCCGTGTATATCTTCCCAGCTCAAGTGGGGAGTATAGCGAACGTGCGATAGTGTATGCAGTCCACGCGCAGGAAAAGGCATCATCGAGAAAAAAGGGCCATCCATAACTGTGATTCCAACTTCTTCAAGTTCTGGAGGTACTTTTAGCAATGCCATCTCAGTAATTTCTTGCTTGAGATCAGTCTGGGTTCCGGAAAAATCTCCTGAAAACTGATTCAGACCACTATAGGTACAGTTAAAAACGTAATCACAGGAAATTGATGAAATACTACCTGATTTCGACTGAGTGGTTACAGTCATCCCTTTATTGGAAGACGAGCGAGAAATCGAAAGTGCATGGGTGGAATATTGGATTTCAACACCAATCTCTTTAAGTTCTGCGAGAGCCCATCCAGCAAGCTTTTTTGCGTCAAAGGCATATTCCTCTACGAGAAATACATCTTCAATTAATCCAGGTTCGAATAGCTTTTTATGACTTGCATTAGCTGGCTTAATATCCGCTCCAATTTCATTACAGAATCGTTCAAACTGTTTGGCTGTTACTTTAGAGTTGTTTCTAGCAATGGCGTATAACTTTACAAAATCGCTCTTAATAGCTTGCCGCCATTCGCGTACGAAGCGTGGAAAATTTACTCTACTGCGAAAAGCAGTAGTAAAGCTTCTGGGGTAATGGTAGCCATTATGTACTCGTGCCTGATTATTATATGAAGCACGTATTAATAGTTCTGATTCCCTTTCCACTATAATCACACGACTCAAACCTCTCGTCTTAGCAAGATAAGCAGCGATAGCAGAACCATAAAATCCCCCACCGACTACAACTGCGTCTGCTGTATTGGAGTGTACTTTCATAAAATAACCCGTTCTGAATCGTGAGAGTCTCCGATTGCGGACGACTGAACATCCTCGATATTCAACCTCTCTCGGCGAGTCATGCGTGCGCTTGTGAACTCTTGACCAACATGGTAAAGAGGTCCCTCATTACTTACACTAGCCATATGTAAGATATACTCGCCAAGAACCAATAGCACGAGAGATATTAAGAAAAACATTCCTGATTGTTGCAATGACATACTAACCCAGCCTGGAGCCACATCCGTTTTGAAGACCCAAATCCCCAAAACATAGAAGGAATAAAACAAGTTAGCCGCGGCACCAAATAACGACAGAAATGTTACAAGTCGCATAGGTGCCTGGGTTGTAGAAACGAGAAGGCGCATGCCTCGGTCAACGCTTTCCCCTAGTTTTTTGGTGTTAATTGATAGCGGTTTTGCACTATATTCTAAGTTAACACGTGCGAAGCCTCCCGTTGCAGGAAGGTGTCGATAGGTAATGGAAGGTTGGGGATGCTGTAGAATAAAGTTGACAACACGCTTACTCAGCAGCCTATAAGGTGGTGCTTCTTTGGCCAAATGAATACCATTAAAAAACTTGTAAAGGAAATTGAAGGTTGCATAGGCCGCGCGATAAGGGAAACTATGTCTAGGCTTTTGCTTATTGCTTGCCAAAACAACGTCTGCACCTAGAACTGCTTTATCAAGCATTTCCGGTAAAAAATCTATATCGTCAATAAGAGGGTCTATAACTGCGACAAAATCGCCAAGAGCATTTTCCAACCCTACCCATGACGCTGTGTCATGATTAAGTTCTTTGGTTAAAGCATAGACTTGTAAATTGGGGTAACCCGTTTGCGCACTAAAATTTTTAAGTGCAGCCACGCTATCGTCATCAGATGCGTTATCTACAATAATCAACTCGTAATCGGCAACAAGTGATGATAGCTTCTTAGTTGCTGTTTGAATAAAGCTTTCCAGTTGCTCACTTTGATTGCGAACAACATAGACAACAGATAAGAATACCGGAAAATATTCCATTATTTGCTCCTATTAAGCACATACATGGAAATATGTGCTAATTCTATTTAAAATTCTAGTCATTGAAGCTGAAGGGACATTTTATTCCGCTTTCTAAGTCGATAGTTTATAGTTTGCTCTAAACCCCTCAGCAACCATATATGATCTATTCAACTTGACGAAGCATTTGACAATTTTTCATTATTTCTTTTGGCTCAATAGGTTTGTAGAGTTCTTGCAATGGGCGGGTTTGATAGCCTCCAGCTCCATCAGCTACTTTCCATGAACCAACCTTTTTATAATCTTCAGCAAATTCAGAGCCAAAGCTTTGCATTACATTTGCAGATATACTGCGAGGACCTTCAGGCTCATATAGAATCCAAGCTGTCGAAATTCTTTCGCACGATGTGTTAGCTAATGCCGCTTCGGTAAAACGTATGCTTCCTGGGTAACCGCCAATAAGCCATGCCTGACCAATACTTTCAGCACCAATAGCGAAAACTATTCCAGGTGACTGACCTGTAAGGTCTATCACAGGTGTATTGGGCTTAAAGCCTGCTTTATCGGCAACTGAAACAGCACTCGAGATATATGTGGCATAACTATCTGACAGTATTATCGGTGATTTTTCAGGGCCAAGCTCTATAGTGGATGAGTTGAGCCTAAGAGGTTGAGGCTGACGATATGGATTTTCAAACCCGGACTGTATAAGGGTGGCCGTAACTGCCTGCACTGCTAGGGCGATTGACAAGAATAACATCCACGAAACACGTTCATGCATGATTGGGCTCAACAGTGTCAAGCCGGCAAGTAACCAAAAAATCGCTGCCCAACTGCCTTGACTCCAATAGTTCCCATTGGTTCCGAATGCATATATATAAGGAAAAATCAAGAATAAAACTGCAAGAGCCCACTGCGATCTGGATATAGCTTTAAATCCATTAGGGCGAATAAAGAAAGTAAAAATCGCTATCGAGCCGACCACAGAAAATATCAACAACCCTTGAAAATGACCGAATCCAGCAGCCTGATGAATCTGCCCCAAGGTTAGCAGTGCTGTAATTCCGAAAAATGCTACAGAAATTAAAGACGCTAAAAACAATCGTCCTACCCACGAACAATAAAGCGCAATAACTAGCGTAAGAAAAACCAAGATTGCGGCAATCTGCAGTTTTTTGTCCAAGTAAAAACGGTCAATACGCAGCATTTCGAAAGTGCTGTATCCACCTTCTTGAAGCATAGAGAATTCTGTCCCCATTTGGAATCGTTCTACAAAACCAACTACTGACCCATCAAAAAGAAACGCACTTAAGAAAAGTAAAGTAAATGCACACCCCACTGATAGCGCTATCATTTGAATTGAACATTTACGTGCAATAACAAGATAAATTAATACTCCAAATCCCAGAGCTGCTGCCGTAGTTGGCTTGGACATAAATGCCAGCCACCCTCCGATCCCAATTAAAACCCATCCAATTACGCTTGAACGTTGTACTGTTTTGTTAGCCAGGACTAAGCCAATAGCAGTTACAAGCAATGCTTGAAGGTTTAAGCTATTATAATTTGGTGTACTGAGCCACGAATCAAACAAAATGAGAGCGCTTGTTGCTAAACCAGCTGAAACCGTCAGGTTGTATATCCTATTTTTTTTTGTACTTGGGGCTAAATTTGATATAAAAATGATACATAAGGCCCAGGCTAGGACAAAAGTGGTTAAAATGTTAAACCGCCTCAGGGCTACTACATCACCTCCAAGCAAACTGTAGATTGGATGATATATGAAACCAAATTGTGATGCAGGCCACGAATAACTATAAGGGTCATCTATCCACAATAAGTAAAAGCTTTCGTCGGTAAAGTCGATACCATAAGCGCCAAACTTTACAAGCCAGAATATAAGGAGAATACTACATACTGCACAAAGTGCAGTTATTGCGTCTTGCCAGACTAACTTCGATCCGTGTTTATCAATCTTGTTATTTATCATTTATACGCCATTTTCTTGTATGGGCATTATCAGAAGCACCTTAAGCAAATATGTAACTTATTGCGATAATGAACTCATTACTATCCACATTTGACACAGTTCTTTGCATTCAGAACCATCCTGACTCATTAATTAAGGAGCAAGATATTTGGCTTTGTTTTGTAGTACAAAGAAAGCAATATCAGAAACTTACGATCTGAGCGACTAATTCAGCTGTTCACTTTGCTCCAACAACGAATACTAAGGTCTTGTTAAAAACAGTAAGCTGAACACAACACAAACAAGCCCTAACTAACCGTTGTTATCAATAACCAGGGTCGAGCCATGGTAAAGAATCTAGTCTGAACTCTGCTCTTGAAGAAGTTGTTCTTTATTAAGCTTCTGCCACACCAAATCACCTATACCATCAGTCGGATTAAAATCTGCCGGAGCTTCACGTAAAACCTCTCTGATCTTATCGTGCTCAAAGTTGTGGCAAGCCTTATCTAAACGCTCAATAAGCTCCAAATACTGATTCAATGGTAAAAATCTTTCGTGCGCTGTCATGATTCTTGAATGAGCTGTTTCACCAACATTGTCACCAATCAATAGCTCCTCAAACAATTTCTCACCTGGACGTAGCCCTGAAAACTCAATAGCTATATCCCCATATGGGTTGTTTTCATTCTTCACTTCTAAGCCTGAAAGCTGAATTAGGTTGGTAGCTAAGTCCGTAATTTTAACTGGCTCTCCCATATCGAGAACAAACACATCCCCACCTTTTCCCATAGCCCCCGCCTGAATCACTAGCTGTGCTGCTTCAGGAATGGTCATAAAATAACGAATAATGTCAGGATGAGTAACTGTAATAGGTCCGCCATTTGCTATTTGTTTTTTGAACAACGGTATCACTGAACCAGATGAACCTAAAACATTACCAAAACGAACCATACAAAAACGTGTCCCTTTCTCCTTGGCATTTTCTTGTTCAGCTAAAGCTTGTAGGCCAAGTTCGGCCATACGTTTAGTTGTCCCCATCACATTCGTTGGTCTTACTGCTTTATCTGTAGAAATTAATACAAATGACTCAACCTCAGATTCAATAGCCGCTTTAGCCGCGTAATAAGTGCCAAAGACGTTATTTCGAACACCTTCAACCACGTTATACTCAACTAAAGGAACGTGCTTATACGCCGCAGCATGATACACAGTCTGGACACCAAAACTTTTCATAGTCGTAGCGAGTCGATTAATCCGTTGGACAGAGCCGAGCAGCGGCACAACTTCAACATCTAAACCTTCAACAACTGCCAAACTTGATAGTTCCCGGTCAACTTGGTATAAGCCGAATTCAGATAGTTCGAACAGAACTAGAGCCTTAGGTCTTTGTCTGATAATTTGTCGACAAAGCTCTGAACCAATCGAGCCACCAGCTCCAGTAACCATCACAACCTTGCCTTTAATATCCGCTTCCATTAAAGCTTGTTGAGGTGCTACAGAGTCACGTCCAAGTAAGTCCTCAATCTCGACATCTTTTAACTCATCAATTTTTGCTTTACCTTCAACAATATCCTTCATATCAGGAACCGTGAGAACTTCAGCAGAAAGGTGAACCAGAGAATCTAATATTTCTTTGCGGCGAACTCTCGAAGCGCTAGGTACAGCGAGTAATATTTGACTTACTGAATGTTTTTCTATCAGTTTTTCTGATCGAGCAACTGCTTTAACTTTTAGCCCCATAATGATTGTGTTGTATAAGGTTTTATCTTCATCGATAAAACCTACTACCTTATGAGTTTCAGAAGACCGGAGTGCTAATGCAAGTTGCCTACCAGCCGCACCAGCTCCATAAATCAACACATTTTTCATACCCTTACTATTTGCTTGAGAAACCAGTACCCTGACAATCAAGCGTGAACCGCCACATAACAAGCATAAAAAAGATCCATAGATAATAGGTACTGATCGCGGCACCGGTGCGTCAAAGTAGAATGCTAAAACTGAAATGGAAGCTGCAGATATGATCGTCCCAATACTCACCACTGCTAAAGCGTGAAAAGTCAAATACCTTAAGATAGCTCTATAGAGCCCTAACTTAGTAAAAGCGATAATCGTTACAATTAAAGTTCCAAAAATCACATACCATGTAAGTACACTATCAAAAGCTTTCACATGTCCTATACGACTCCAATATGCCGCACAAAAAGACGCAATGACAAACAAAGTATCTAAGAAGATACTAATAGCTCGTTTGTGGGCTCTAGATAAGCTCCAAATATAATTCAATCTAGCCATATTGATGTTTTAATCTTTATTTAAGCTAATTCTCTAGGCCAGATGCTAATTTCAGCACTTCACGTATAACACTACAGGTCTTTAGCACTTCACTATCGGTCAACGTGGGGTGAACTAGAAACATTAAACTATCTTTACCCAGATGTATCGCGTTAGGAAGCCCTCTAACAGGCCTCCAAGGTGTCTTATCAAAGGCTTTTTCCAAATAGACTTCCGAGCAACTCCCTTGATAAACGGGGACACCTCTAGCGAGGATTTCATCAATAATTCGATCCCTAGTCCAGCCTTTGGTAAGCTTTTCACGAACAACAAAAAGGTAATGTTTATACTCAGCGTGCTCGATATATTCTGGTACGTCTACTCTGCGAACCACGCTTAGATCCGTAACCGCTTTATCTATTTTTGCAGCATTTTCCTGTCGCTGAGCCGTCCACGTTCCCATACGCGCAAGCTGAATACGACCAATCGCTGCCTGCAACTCGGTCATTCGCCAGTTAGTACCAAACGATTCATGTAACCAACGAAAACCTGGTGGATGTTCGCGGTTGTAAATAGCATCAAAGCTCTTACCGTGATCTTTATATGACCACATGGTGGACCACAATGTTTTATCATTGGTTGTAACCATACCGCCCTCACCGCCAGTCGTCATTATTTTATCTTGACAGAATGACCATGCACCAATATGACCAATTGTTCCAACACTGCGTCCCTTATATTTGGCACCATGCGCTTGAGCACAATCCTCAATAACATAGAATCCATGAAGCTCAGACAATGCCATAATGGCATCCATCTCTGCTGGCATGCCTGCAAGATGTACCACAATAACTGCTTTTGTTTTTGGTGTTAATACAGCTTCTATAGAATCAGCTGTAATCGCTTGACTGTTTAAATCAACGTCAGCGAATACAGGTGAAGCTCCTGCTGTCACAATTGACGATGCAGAGGCTAGAAAAGTTCTTGGTGTAGTGACAACTTCGTCCCCTTCACCAACCCCTAGCGCTTTTAGAGCAAGATCTAACGCAAGCGTGCCATTTCCTAGAGCAATGGCATAATCACATCCTACCCAAGAAGCAAATTCTGTTTCAAACTCTCGGCACTCGTTACCTGTCCAGTAGTTAACTTTGTTTGACAGAAGCACTTTTTTAACTGCTTCAGCCTCTTCTTCAGTATATGAAGGCCATGGAGAAAATGGTGTATTAAGCATAACGAACCTAAGGTATGTATATCTCTGCTGTGCCATCTATAACTGTCTTGCGTCTAACTTTGCAAACAGTATCAAAATGAACTCTTCTATTTTTCAGGTCAATAGACGTAACTGTCGCTGAAGCTGTCACTGTATCACCAATATAAACTGGTCGTTTAAAATTAAATGATTGACCTACATAAACACAGCCCGGACCAGGTAATTTAGTTCCAAATAAAGCAGAAAAAAAACTGCCAGAAATCAAACCATGTGCTATTCGCCTTTTAAATCTTGATTCCGAGGCGTAAACCTCGTCAACATGCACAGGGTTATGATCTCCAGAAAGGCCGGCAAACTGTTTTACGTCAGCATCTGTTATCGTTTGAGAATATGAAGCAGACATACCGACTTGAATATCTTCAATCGGGATACTGAGACCCATCATCATATCACTTCCCTCTCTTAATAGATTTTGCAGGATTGCCAAACACGACATCTCCTGCTTTTACACTCTTGGTAACTACCGCCCCCATGCCAACTACTGCACCTTTACCTATTATGAGAGGTCTATCAGGAGTTCCTTGCTTGATAACGGCCCCCGTCCCAATATACGCATGATCTTCAATATGTACATTCCCATTGCACTTAACGCCAGGCGCAAATGTGACGTAATCGCCAATCACACAGTCATGTGCAACGTAACTATAGATGTTTGCGTGAAATGACCTACCGATTTTTACATTCGAAGTAATTGTGGTAAAAGGGCATAAGACAAGCCCTTGTTCAAACTCATTGGCGTCCATAACAATCGAATTAGAAGCGATTACATCGAGTTGCTCTATACCGTCTTCCTCTAACTTCACGGATATATTTTCTCGAACCTTTGAGTCTGCTATGGCTATCACCACTGACTTTGCTTCTAATTTCTCTAGGAAGCGCGCATAAGTGTATACTTCATAGCCATTCAACTCATCAAGGATACCAGCGTCATCAATAAAGACTACTTTGTAATTACCAGAAGACTGCTCACTAACAATTGGTATAACCTCTCGACCAAAACCACTTGCTCCATAAACACCAATAATATTATTCATTATATTTATTCCCTTTGAAGCGAGACATAGTTACCTCACCCTTCGCACTAATACCTTCTTTTATAAAAACTTTTTTTACAGTTAAAAGAAGGATTTTTACATCTAGTAAGAAGCTTTTATTGTCAACGTACCAAACATCATACTCGAACTTTTCATCCCAACTAATTGCATTTCGACCATTCACTTGCGCCCAACCTGTTACTCCCGGTTTGACTTCGTGACGCCTATATTGAGATTCATTATACAAAGGAACATATTCCATTAACAAAGGTCTTGGTCCTACAAAAGACATCTCACCTTTTACTATGTTTATCAATTCTGGTAACTCATCGAGACTAGAACTACGTAGAAAACTGCCAAACGGAGTCATTCTAAGTTCATCAGATAAAAGATTTCCATGCTCATCTAACGAATCCTTCATGGTCCTAAATTTATACATAGTAAACGGCTTCGCTCGAAAACCTGGACGCACTTGAGAAAACACGACCGGGGAACCTAACTTCCAGTAAATCGCTACCGATATAACTAGTAATACAGGCAGCAACAAAACTAGTAAGATCAAAGCTAACAACACTTCAATAACGCTTTTCATCCATTCAACTCCAGTACATCAACAAGCTTTCTTGCTATTTTTTTATAAGTCAGTTTATCTTCGACGAACCTCTTACCATTCTGTCCTAAGGTAGATCTTTCGGAATCAGACATTTGATAAAGCTGGTCAATCCCTTTAGCAACTGCATCTGCATCTTCGGCAGCAACTGTTATTCCAGCATTAGACATAGTCACAAAGTCTCCATTGCCAGAAAATGAATGCAAGATGGGCTTACCTGAGTATAAGTACTCTGGAAGCTTGTTGGGAGAAATACCATACTCATACAATTCTTCGTTTCGCCATCCGATATAACAAACATCAAATAGACTGATAACTGATTGCACTTGCTTCTTAGAGACTGGAGGAAGGAAAGTTACATTGTCTAAGCCGAAGTCATTGACCTGCTTTTCTAAATCTTCTTTTACGGCACCCTTCCCAACAATAACAAAATGAATTTCAATTGATTTTTTGAGTTTATTAGCAGCAGATAGCAGCACTTCAATGGAATTTGCACGTCCAAGTGTTCCAATATAACCAATAACAAACTTGTCTTCAGGAAATCTATTGCGTACATCCACCTTCAGTGGCTCCGGTTCGCTAACTTCACTTTCAGCAATTCCGTTTGGAATCCAATGAAATTTATCCTTATTCATGCCAGATTTAACCATATGATTAACCGAATACGGTAAATTTGAAATTACGAGGTCTGCGTGTTTATACATAAAACGTTCAATAAAGAACATAAACTTAATAGGAAGCGATTCTCTGTTATACCCCCCAAGCAAGACAAGCGTCTCTGGCCAAATATCTCTTACTTCAAAAACGAACTTTGCCCTTACTATTTTAGAAATTAAAAATGCAGGCAAAGCACCAAACAAAGAAGGAGATGAATAAATAATTGAACTTGGTTTGTTTCTGATTATAAATGGCAAGAAAAGGATATAAATAGAAAATAAAATCCAATTTACAATACGTAACTTACTGTTTGCTTTATTATACCGAAATGTACGCAACCAGTGGTACCTAAAGCCTTCAAAAGCTTCTTTCTTAAAAAAACCTTTCACCCGATGAGGCTGTGCTATAAGGTGAGTATTAGATGCAACAACAACGTCGACGCTAACACCACTTTTACCTAGTTCTTCAGAAAGATAAAAGTGCCTTCCTGCGGCACTCGTATCTGGTGTAGAGGAGTATTGATTTATTATCCAAACTTTTTTCGTATTTTCCATATTCATTTGGCTATTTAGGGTATACACCTAACTTTCTTAGAAAGTTAACTAACTTTTTAATTCTCTGTAATAGGTCAAAGTTGTTTCGATAATCCCTAAATGTGCGAGCTTCAGTATTCATAATTTGTTCAAACTCATTCTGAGTTAAACCAAACTTCTTCAGTACATACTCCAAATCATCCTCAATACTTTCAGGGATAGGAGACTTATCTATCTCTGCAAGTGCACTTTCTCTTGACATTTGCCCAGAATTAATAAGGTCAGAAAGGTGCCCATAGCGTTTATCAATACCAAATTTATTAGGAAGAATATAACTCTGGAAAAATTTCGTGTATGTAGATTCATAATGCTTACCACCATAATAAATCCAGTCCAATTCTTCTTCCAATAACTTCATCGCCTCTTCTTTGTTATAATCAATATAATTAAGAATGGAAACGGTTCGAACTCCCTTAAAAAAGTTGACGTATGCTAAGAAAAAATAACCAAAATGTGGATAAGTGGTTAATTTTACCGTTCCATGTTTCTTGTGAACATCAGATATATATTTCCAATCAGAATGACCATAAGCCCAATCTGGAACACTAATCGATTCAGTAGTAAAGTTCATACCAGAAAGTATGTACTTAATTCCTCGTTTGGATGCCTCTTTCCATAACAGTGCATTAATAGCGTGATCACTCGGGACTTCTCCATCAGGAGTTGACGCCTTAAGAAATGAGAGCTGTAGGTCTTTAAACTCGTTCCAATTGATAACATACGTATAAAGTTCGATTCCTAGCTTAGACAATGTTTTCTCAATGTTCTTTACCGCCAACTCCGAATTCCAGCCATTATCTAAATGTACAGCTAGCGGTTTTAAGCCGAGTTGTTTGGTTAAGTAAGCAACGTAAGTACTGTCTACTCCCCCACTGACTCCTATAATGCAATCATAATCCTTGCCCTTACCCGATCGCTTAATTTTTTCAACTAACTGGCTTATCGAAGCTTCACGCTCACTCTCTTTAATCACTCGTGTATCGATCAACTCATCGTAACGAGCACAGTGATTGCAAACACCAGAAGAGTCAAAAACTATATTTTTATCCACTGCGTTCGACATAATACATCTAACGCAGCGTACTTCTTCTTCACTACTCATTTCAAAATCCCTAATACTTTTCTATAAATGGCCCCAATCTTCATTGATTCTTGGTGCCAATTATAGGTCAAACTGGCTTTTCTCACTGATTCCATATATTCATCTTTATTGTTAGCCAAATAGTCCACTACTTTTTTAATACTCTCAGGACTGTAATCTTCAGAGACTAAGCCAACTCTGTTTTCTTCTACAAACAATTTTTGTTCTTTAGTTGGGGAAGTAATAACGGGTAAGCCTGCATTTAGATATTCAAATAGTTTGTTAGGCATGCAATATTCATAACTTAATGAAATGGGTTCTATAACAGACAATCCCACATCAGCTGAAGATGTATACCTCAAAATATCTTCTGGTCTAACAGCCTCTCTAAAAAAAACATTTTTAATCGCGTGAGATCTGGAAATAATATAGTCCTCCATTGGACCATACCCCATAAATACAAGGCTATAACGCTTAGCGTCTAGATTTGAAAACGCGTCAATGAGTAACTCCACACCTCTGCCTTTTGACAATACACCTTGATAAAGGAAAATTGTGTTGTCTTCATCTATTTCTAGTTCATCACGAAGTACATTACTATACTCAAGTACAATTGGAATCGGACAATTGTATATCACATCTATACTGTGTAACTTATATTTCTCTTCATACCAATGCTTTATACAACTAGAGACAACCACCGTGTAGTCTACATAAGATATTAAAGCTCTTTCTATTAAACCAGAACACAATTGACGAATTTTTCCTGAGCCTGCAGTTTTCGTTTCAAGTTCGTGAGTATCATAAACCAACTTTGCACCAGTTTTAAACTTTAAGAGTGCACACAAAGGGAGCACAGTCAAACTATGAGCGTTTATGCAGGATAAGTCTTGATTTTTATAATGGCTATAGACTTTATGCAACCACCCAACATGAGAAACTATTTTTTTAAGTGGCGGAAGAAATGACAGTGTTGAGCTATCTCTACTAAATCGACGAATTTTAGTTTTTTGGCTGACAGTCGTTTCCGATTCACTTCCCATAATACCCACTAGATCTATCTCATCAAATAGACCTAGTGATTCAATTGCAGCTGCGGTTCGTAAAATACGACTTTCGTTACTAAAGTTAGATGGATAAATATGTATATTCTTCAAAGGATCCATTCCTTATATGCCGCAATCATAATATTTTCTTGATGCTGCCAAGTGTACTTATCACTAATTGATGCCTCTATTGGCACGGCTTTATTTATTGTCGATACCAAATCGTCCATATCGTTGTACCTAACTAGATAACCACACTTTTCGTTTTTGATTACCCGCTCCATTTCTGGCAAATCCGAAGCAATGACAGTTACGCCGGAAAGAATGTACTCGAAAAGTTTATTGGGAAGGCAATACTCGTAACTCAAACATACAGGTTCGATTAATGAAAAACCGAAATCAGCAGATACAGTATAGTTAAGAACTATTTCTGGATCGACCGCTGGCAGGTACTTAACGTTGGGGTGAGCTTCTGATTTTTCTTTAATCAAGTCAGACAAAGAACCATAACCCATAAATATAACTATTCTGTCATTTGCAATTTTACCGCTACAGAAAGCCGATAAAATTTTTTCTATACCCCGCCCCTCCGTTAGCATACCTTGATATAAGAATATTTTATTACTATGAGCGATCCCCAACTTTTCACGGAGTAAGTCCGTTTTTTTGATCCTTTGTCTGACGGGAGCATTTAAAACAACGGTAGGCCTGACAATTGAGTAACTCATCTGGTAGTGATCTGCTATTTTGTCACCAACAACGATGGTCAAATCAACTTTATTTATAAGAAGCTTTTCGAAGTACTTAGATAATTTTTTTCTAATACCGGATAACCCGTTTCGTTCAGTTTCTAGCTCGTGTGCATCATAAACGAGTTTTCCCTTTCTGATTAGCTTTATGGTATACCCTATAGGTAACAGGCCCAAAGAATGACAATTCACCACCGTAATTTTGTTTTTGAAAGCATAGAAGAGACAAAAACATAAAAACTCAAGATACTTCAAAACTTGAAACGGTAAAGATGAAGGCAAGTTTCTGGTGTTGAGTTTAACTCTACGTATTACCGCGCCGGAGGGGATTGTTTCACGCTCCTCAACCCCTTCCTCCCACAGTGCAAGGATGTGAATTTCTGAAAAAAGCAGACTTTTTCCCAATGAATTAGCCTGCTTTAATAACCTGCTCTCATTCTTAAACGGAGTTAGTGTTAGATGTAAATTTTTCATTGCGAAACGCTGTAAATAAATAGCTAGAAAATAAAGAAAAGACTATATAGTACTTATTAGAAACTAATGTATCACCACCAGTCACCATATAAAAAATGAACAAAATATTTGCAAACATCAGCCATTGAGCACCCTTTTGTTTAAACAAGTAAACGGTATTTCTAGTAGTTGCAATAAAAATCAACAACAATATCAACACACCAAAATAACCTTGTGAAAAGAAGGTAGACAGTAGAATATTATGAGGATAATCTAGCCCCGTAAGGTTGTTTTTATTTTGAAAGTAGAAATGATAGTAATAACCTGAGCCAAATAACTTTTTAATTAAGCTCAACTCATAAAATAGTTCTTTTGACTGTTCAAGTCGAATAACTCGTTGGTAAACAACTCCCGTATTCCCTGTACTTAGAATCGTTTTAATTCTGTTAGAGATCTTTTCTCGTTGTGCTGACAATTCTCTCTTTACATAGTCAAACTCTATAATAGGACCTATTTTTATAGGTACATCTTCTATATTATTATTACTATTACTATTACTATTACTATCAATAACAACCACCTCTTGATTTCTTAAGCTTTCGGGTAGTTCATAATTATTAATAGCACTAAAAACATAGTAAGTAGGAGTAACTATTGTTATCACTCCCAGCACAATTGTAATGTAAGCATTTTTTATAAATCTCGAGTTAATATACCTAAACCAACAATACAACATATACACCAGTATTGCGCAAAGTAAAGCCAATAGGAGTATCGCACCTCTTCTTGAAGTTGACAGTATTATGCAAACAGAAAATATCGTCAAAAACGTGACTTTTCTTAGCTTTGTCATATCTTCGAAGGTACAAATTACCGCTGCAATCAATATCGCCAAAGAGTACATATTATAGTCGATAGACAAAGAAGTACCCGCTATACTTTTATCTATAACATACACGTCTAATATCATTAAGACAGCTTTAAGTACACTAAGTAGACACACAATAAGAACAGCATTTACATAATGCTTGTTAAATAAATTTAGTGTGTCTAAAGCAGTGGATTTACTGGTTTGGGTAAGTGTAAAGCAGATTGCGGCGACTAATAAAACTATTGTAGATAAAGACTCACTACGAACTATATAGTTTTCGACATCATAGAAATACACCAAATAACACAACGTCGATGATAAACAAAACAACATTAACAAGTAGGGTTTTACTTTCAGATTTAAGGCATTCCCGTAACTATAATAAACGATAGAGCTAAGAACGGTAACTACTACTAATGGAAATAGAGGAAATCCATAAGGGAAAGCCATTCCAAAAAGAGGAACAGCTAAAAGTAAACCTACGCCATGGTTTGCTACATTACCCTTCATATCTAATAAACTACTTACCCAATAATTTTTTAAGGTCATTTTTTAGTTCAAATATATATTCATTGTTGCCGTAATCGAGATAAGTTTTCTTGTTCATATTCATATAATTTTGGAATTCTTCGACTGTAATACCTAGTTTCTTAGCAATAAACTCAATATCTTCATCAACATGACTCGCTTTGTAAACAGGCTTACTAAGCTCTTCAAGAGCTTCATCTCTGTTCATCTGACCTGTCACAATAAGGCTTGATAAATGAGCTTTACGTTTATCGTAACCAAATCTTTCTACTAGGTAGTAACTTTGGAAAAACTTGGTAAACCTCGATTCAAAATGCTTACCACCGTAATATTGCCAACCACTAGCTTGTAGCTCTTTCATCGCCTCTTCTTTTGAGTAGTCGATTAAATCTAGAGGTTTATGTGAGCGGATTTTTAGTATTCTAGGGTAATATATATAGTATTCGAAAAGGTTTAGTGTCGGATATGTCTTGAGCTTTACACTGCCAAACTTTTTATGGATAGACTTAATATGATTAAGGTCCATTGCATTGTAACCCCACGATGTGGGTAGAATGCACTCTGTAGATAGGTTACTTCCACTCAGTAGATCTTTTACACCATACTGCTTCGCCGTTTTGTAAACAGCCGCTGTAAAGCAATGGTCTTGAGGGATATCTTGATTGGCCACTCCAGATTTAAGGAATGACAACTGAAGGTCTTTTATTTCAGACCAATTTACAACATGTGTTACCAAGTCAACATTACAGTGCTTCACTAAATTTTCGATGTTCTTTACAGCAAGTTCAGAGTTCCATCCCGCATCTACGTGTACAGCAAGGGGCTTAAGTCCCCACTCTACTGCTTTCAAAAGCAGGAAAGAACTATCAACACCTCCACTCAAACCAATTATACAATCGTAGTCTGATGAGCTATTTCTTTCTTTAAGGTGCCCGACAAGTTCATCTAGTTTTTTCTGACCGCGCTCATCACGCAACCAATACTGAGAAAGATTGTTCTCGTAATTGCTGCAATGAGAGCAAACACCTTTGCTATCAAAAGTAATTTGTGCATCAGATGTGTCCATTACACACTTTGTGCATACTTGTAATTCTTTAGTCATTTTTGTTTATAGCCTCAATTTCATCTGGCGACAAATAAGTTATCAATACAGCTCGATGTTTACCATGCAATACGAATTTTGAACCTGCAGCGACTGCTGATGCACCGCTTTTCAAAGCCTGCTTAAAGTCTTCAAAACTGCCAGCACCTCCGCAACATATGACAGGAATGTCTGCATTCGATGTGACCGCTTTTATTAGTTCCAGATCATACCCATTTCGCATACCATCTTCATAAACCGCATTAAGGAATATTTCTCCACAGCCTTTACTCTCAACATGTTTAGCAAAGTCTACAATGGAAATTTCCTTTTTATTTGAGATACTTTTATTTTTACGAAGAGTTTTACCTTTAAATAACCTTTTCTCAACATCAATGCTAACCACAATACTTTGAGAGCCAAACTCTTCAACCAGCTCTTCTATTATTGTACTATTTTCAATTGCGGCTGAGTTGATCGATACTTTTTCAACACCACACTCAAAAAGCTTACGTGCATGCTCGACAGTTTTTATACCTCCTCCGTAGCAGAGAGGCATGAAACATTCCGAAGCGATTTCTTTAATCAGTTGGAAATTCGGTTCACGTTTTTCTTGGGAAGCAGTAATATCTAGTATTACTATTTCATCAACTTCTTTCTCGTTGTATATTTTGACAGCATTTACAGGATCCCCAACATACACTTCTTTTTTGAACTGTATAGTTTTCACTAAATGGTCATTCTTAAGTAGCAAAACTGGGATAACGCGGTTGTATAACATTTTAAACACCTAAAAAGTTCGAAAAAAGCTTCATTCCAAACTTATGGCTTTTTTCAGGGTGGAACTGTAGCCCAATTACGTTGTCGGAAATGATACCACATGTAAACTTCTGCCCATACAAGCAAGAAACTAAACTATTTTCCTTTGGAACCTGCGCATAATAACTATGTACAAAATAGAACCTAGACTCTTCAAGACCTTCAAATAATGGATGCTGCTCTGGTAAAATTTTGTTCCATCCCATATGCGGAACTTTTATATCGTAGTCGCTGGCAACAAATCTCTTACACTCACCGGCAATAAGTCCAAGCCCTTTCAAACTGCCTTCCTCACTACCTTCCATCAGCATCTGCATTCCAAGACAGATCCCTAGTATTTGCTTGCCTTTCTTTGCTTGTCGTTTTATTTCTACATCAAATCCATACTCTTTAAGGCGAGCTATTCCGTTATCAAATGTTCCAACTCCGGGTAGTATTATCCTTTGAAAACGATCAAGCTCTTTAGGGTCTGTTACAAGGGTTGGTTTGCCCCCGACTTTCTTAATCATATTGTATACAGAACCAATATTTCCTAGCCCTGTACTAATAATCGCGACATTCAAATCACTCATAATAAACCTATTTTATTGAGTTGTAAGCGCAGTTCTGTTTACCAAACAACGATAACAAAGCGCCAATTCTAGCAGATATTTTATAGTCATCACTAGACTATATCCAATTACAAACTCTTGTATTGATTCTGCATTATACTGAAAATGATAAAAAGCTAGCATTAGCATCAGGGTAATCTGCAATAACAGATCATACTTCTGCCCATCTCTTACATAAAGTATGGACGTTACCGGAGATACGATAAAAGTAGCAAAAAATAGTGGAATAAAACTATAGAAAACTACCTCTGCTTGCTCCCAGTTACTTCCAAGCACCCGAACTAGCCCAAAGTGTGTAAACAAATATATCCCTAACGACGAAAAAGATGCAATTAACAAAAGAAAAAACAAAGCCCTAAAGAACAGTTTGACCGATTTTTCGACTGTAGTGATCTTCGCAAACTCATTTCTGAGTGTGTCGCTTATTGCGGTGCTAACCATACCCTGAGGTGAGGCTATCAACCTTAAATACATTCCTACATAAGCTACTCCTTCAGGACCAAAATTGGCAGAAGTGGCAAAAATCAAGTAACTCGCATTCATCGTTTCTAAGAAACCAGAAGGTAATAGTAAGGCAGGAAGTTTTATATTGCTTTTTAAAATATCAATTAAATCTACCAACTTAAAAGAGCAAAATTTGTTGGAGATAAATATATTTGCTATAAATAAAGTAATAGTATATCCCACTAATAAAGACGTAGAATTGCGAAATGTATAAACCAGCAGGAGCATGATTGAACCACCAATTAGTGGTGATAGAACTCTAGAAGTAATGACACTTTTTAGACGCTCGCGTTTTATAGCCAGATAATAGTAGAAAAGATTAATTGAAGAAAAGTACCCAGCTAAACCGATAAGCAGTAATTCATACCAAATTATGTTTGACCATATTTCAAATATACTATTAACTACTATTAGTGATATAGCGCAAATTATAGATATTAAAAAGCAGAATATACGAGCTCCGTTGACGAGTTTATCTGCATCTTGATCGTTAAGTGTAAAGATGGCATGCTGATACTTTGCGCTAGCAAAATTTACAATATAAGTAACAATAATTAAACTAACTGTATATGAACCATATACATTTGGCAACACAAGCCTAGCTATAACTAGCAACACTAACAGGTTGATAATTTGACCAGCAAACGAGCTCGAAATTAGTTTAATTACTTTTGATAACATAAGAAAGGTTAGGTTATATTAGTGTTATTGGTAAGCCTAAAGTTAAATAGAGATATGTACTAGACATTATATATGTCATATTTTACTAGTACATATCTTACGAAGAATCGTGCCAAATTTTTAATTAAAGGTATGGGTGCATAGGAAGGCTAAACACTTCTCTTGACAACTTTTCTGCAACAGGAAAGTCACCTAATTTATACCCTAAATAATCAAATGCAGTTTGTTCATGCATACAGGTTCTATAATAAACCATCGTTGGTATACCACGTTTTCTATACTCAGCCATTGCTGCTTCTCGATCATTACTCCGAACGGTGTACTGTGCCCATGAACTATAGTAGCCTTTAGGAACTTCAGGGATAATGTACTTACCTTCAAGTTCTGAGTTATATTTGTTCGCAGACTCATTTCGATTGACTAACTCTTGTGGAAAGGCCTCAAGCTTTTCAATCAATATTGCAGCCTGTAGAGTGTCTAGGCGGCTATTTACACCGATTCGAACATTATCATATTTATCCTCTCCTTTCCCATGGACTCTCAACGACTTGATCAATTCAGCATATTCATCATTATCGGTGAATATAGCTCCACCATCACCGTAGCAACCTAACGGCTTAGCAGGAAAGAAACTCGTTGTTGCAATATCACCAAAGCTTCCAGCCTTCTTTCCATTTATGCTTCCACCAAAACCCTGAGCTGCATCTTCTATGATCTTGAGATCATACTTTGCAGCAATCTGTGAAATTTTCTCATAATCAGCAGGTAGGCCAAACAAATCTACAGCAATGATAGCCTTAGGTTTTACTTCACCTTTGGAGATAACCTCTTGAATACGAACTTCCAAGTCAGAAGGGCTAATATTGAAGGTAGTTTCATCTGAATCAACAAATACGGGAGTTGCGCCGATATGGGCAACAACTTCAGCAGTCGCGAAAAAAGTAAATGTTGGACAAAAGACTGCGTCTCCTTTTTTAACATCCAACACCATCAAAGCAAGAGATAACGCGTCTGTGCCATTGGCACAGGTCACTGCATGCTTCACACCTACATAACTAGCTAGTTTATCTTCAAGCTCTCTAACCTCTGGCCCCATGATATACTGACCATGTTCCAAAACCTTATGAATGCGAGCATCTATTTTTGGTTTTAAATACTTATACTGAGTTTCTAAATCGATAAATTGCATTTTTCACTACTCTTCAACTAGCATCAAGTTGGATTCTACGAGCTTATATAGAGATTGGGTATGTGGACATTTGACAGTTGCATTTCCAGTAAGTGGCAAGTCAAGTTGCTCACCATAAATACTCATCCAGCCAATTTGTTTAGCAGGAACCCCAACCATCAAGGCAAAAGGTTTAACATCACGGTTTACGACTGTCCCGGCACCAACAAAAGCATATTCGCCAACCGTCACGCCGCATACAATAGTACAGTTAGCACCAAGGGTTGCACCTTTTTTTATTTTAGTATCAAGATATTGATCTTTTCGTTCAATTAGAGAACGCGGATTATAAACATTTGTAAAGACCATACTTGGCCCACAAAACACTCCTTCCTCTAAATGTACATTGTCATACACAGATACATTGTTCTGAATTTTGCACTGATCTCCAATAGTGACTTTGTTACCAACAAAGACATTTTGCCCCATTGAAACACCCTTGCCTATTTTGGCTCCTGCACATATATGTGCCCAATGCCAAACTCGGCTATTATCACCAATTTCAGCACCTTCGTCGATTATCGCGGTTTCATGCTTGTAAAAGGACATACGAACTCCATACCTATAAAGGGAGCCATCGCTCCCTATCGGAATTTGCTATATCAAAGGCGAATATCGGCTTCTGACACGCTTAAAACATGTTTTACGTCATAAAGTACATGGTTTTCTTTACCTAGCTTCCTTAAAGCACTGACACCCATACTTTTTGTCTCACTGTGATCTACAGCTAATACAATAGCGTCATACTTCCCATCACAAAGCTCTTCAATCAACTCTATTCCGTACTCAGCATACACTTCTTCTTTTGAAGCCCAATTATCATAGACGTCAACTGACATGTTAAAGTCTTTAAGCTCTTTAACAATATCTATAATCTTTGTATTGCGTACATCTGGGCAATCTCCTTTGAAGGTAAAGCCCATAATCAATACATTAGCTTCATCAATATGAATCTTCTTACTTGCAAGTTTTTTAACAAGTTGAGTGGCTACATACTCACCCATGCCATCATTGATGCGACGACCAGCCAGAATAACCTCAGGTCGATACCCTACTTCTAAGGCCTTATGGGTCAAATAGTATGGGTCGACACTAATGCAATGCCCTCCAACTAGGCCTGGTTTGAATGGTAGGAAATTCCACTTAGTACCTGCCGCTTTCAACACTTCTTCAGTATCAATGTTTAATTTATTGAATATTTTAGCAAATTCATTGATGATAGCGATATTGAGGTCACGTTGTGTATTCTCAATAACCTTTGCAGCTTCTGCCACCTTAATTGAAGAAGCTTTGTGAGTCCCAGCCTCCACTATAGACTTGTAGACATCATCAACAAAGTCAGCGACTTCCTCAGTCGAGCCAGAGGTAATTTTAACAATAGAGGTCAGTTTGTTAACTTTATCTCCAGGGTTAATTCGCTCTGGGCTATAACCCACAAAGAAATCTTTATTGAACTTCAGATCTGAAAGCTTCTCTATTATAGGTACGCAGACTTCTTCTGTAGCTCCCGGGTATACTGTCGATTCAAAAACCACAATATCACCCTTTTTAATAACTTTAGATAGAGCTTCTGAAGCTTTTCTCAAAGGAGTCAGATCGGGGGTGTTCTCTTCAGTAATAGGCGTTGGAACAGTAACGATGTAGAAGTTGCAATTCGCAATCTCCTCGAGCACTGACGTATACTTCAGATTAGTCGCCTCTCGAAGTTCCTCCGAAGAACATTCCAATGTTGAGTCATTTCCTCCACATAGCTCTTTAACACGAGCCTCGTTGATATCGTAGCCATAAGTTGGTAACTTTTTTCCGAACTCTACAGCTAAAGGCAGACCAACATACCCTAAACCGATAATGCCAATATTTAGGTTTTCCAATTTCATGTTTTTTTCCAAGCTATTATAAATAAAGTGGCAAGCCAATTTCTTCATTGTCTCGTGCTGAGCGATAAGTACTAATTAAAAGCTCTAGCGATTTTAAACCTTCTCTTCCATCTGTTTCTGGATCAGCTTTGCCTCGTAGGACATCTGCTACATTTTGGAAATATGGAGGGTGACCAAAACCGTAAACTGACGTTGTTTGATAGTTCGCATTTTCTATCTCAGCGTCATAGTCACGAACATCTTCAAATTTCCACTCTTGGATTTCGTTGACTGCGACACCACCTACACGTACTGTTCCTTTTTCGCCAAGAATTGTTATCGAGCCCTCAAGGTTATTAGGATAAGTGCACATAGTCACAGCCATTGAACCTAAAGCACCATTTCGCCATTTAATGTTCACCACCCCAGTATCTTCTACCTCAATATCTCTATTTGTAGAAGTCATCGCGTGAACTTTTTCTACAGGGCCGATTAGCCAATGAAGTAGATCAACATAGTGAGTGGCCTGGTTCATGAAAGCTCCACCATCCATATGCCAAGTTCCTGACCACTTAGCGCGATCATAATACTCTTGAGGGCGAGTCCAAAAAACATTGAGGTGTACCATATGGATTTTTCCAAAGCGCTTCTCTTCAACAACACGTTTTAGAAGCTGCAATGTTGAATTTCGTCTATTCTGTTTTACGACAAATAAATGAACACCTGCCTCTTCACAAGCATTCACCATTGCTAAACCATCTTCCCATTTAGTCGCCATTGGTTTTTCAGTAACAACGTTAACCTTACACTTAGCTGCCTTGATGGTTTGAGCCGCGTGCAACCCACTTGGTGTACACAACGTAACTAAGTCTAAACTCTCCTTCTCCAAAAGCTCATCAATAGACAAGTAACCAGGCACATTATACCTATTCATATGTTCTTCAAGCACTGAAGGCTGGTTGTCACATACAGCTACTAGTTCGAACTCAGTGTCAAGTTGCTCAATTGAACCAAAATGGTTTTTCGAAATACGTCCACAACCAACGACAGCGATCCGGATTCTTTTATTTTTTTCCATAGCAGTAATAAGCCTTATCAATTTGTCTTGCATAGAAGTTGAGAGTGCAGCATAGCCCTACGGAAGCAGAAAGATCGCACTTATCCATAGATGTCAAGCTAGAGTCAATAGGACATGCTTAGCTTAAAATCAGCTTACTATGAAGAACACGTAGTTATAAAATTAATACGAAGTGCCAAGGATAATACAAGAATCAATAGAAATAATCGACTCCCTACGTTAATGGGAGTATGACCTTGATCATCATTTCTGATTTTGAAGAATAAAACACGCAACTCTATGTACTAGTGTTATAACATGTGAACATAGCTGCCAGTTCACATGTAGTGTGATATAATGATTTAAGTTTTTATATATTAAAGGTTTAACTATGATCATCGTAACTGGCGGCGCTGGCATGATCGGCAGCAACATCGTTAAAGCACTTAACGACAAAGGCATCAACGACATCCTCGTAGTTGACAACCTTAAGAATGGTAGAAAGTTTCAGAACTTAGTGGACTTAGATATCACTGACTACATGGATCGTGATGACTTCCTTACGCAAATTATGGCAGGCGATGATTTCGGACCAATCGATGCAATTTTCCATGAAGGCGCTTGCTCTGCCACCACAGAGTGGGATGGAAAGTATGTGATGCTCAATAACTATGAGTATTCTAAAGAGTTACTTCACTACTGCCTAGAACGTGAGATTCCTTTCCTTTACGCATCTTCTGCGGCTACGTATGGCGAAACCGATACCTTTATCGAAGAAAAAGTGTACGAAGGTGCATTGAATGTCTACGGTTACTCAAAACAGCAGTTTGATAACTACGTGCGTCGAATTTGGCAAGATGCTGAAGAGCATGGAGAAAAACTGTCTCAAATAACAGGGTTCCGCTACTTCAATGTTTATGGTCCTCGCGAGCAGCATAAAGGCTCTATGGCTTCAGTTGCTTTCCACCTCAACAACCAAATGAATGCTGGCGAGAATCCAAAATTATTTGAAGGTAGTGAAACTTTCCAACGAGACTTCGTCTATGTGGGTGACGTAGCAGCTGTTAACTTGTGGTTTATGGAAAGCGGCGTTTCAGGTATCTTCAACCTAGGTACAGGTAATGCAGAGTCGTTCGAAGAAGTAGCCAAAGCGGTCATTAAATTTCATGGCAAAGGTGAAATTGAAACTATCCCATTCCCTGAACACTTAAAAGGTGCTTACCAAGAATTTACGCAAGCAGATCTAACCAAACTGCGCGCAGCAGGTTGTGAGCATGAGTTTAAATCAGTGGCGGAAGGCGTTGCTGAATATATGCAAACCATCAACTCTTAGATCACTTAGGGGTGACATAGACGTCAATAAAACGCTATGCTCACCCGCTCATCTATAATCTGCTTAGCGTTTTTCAAATTATTAGAGTTAAATAATGAATATCTTAATGGCACTCTCGCAGTTAGAGGTAACGGGTGCAGAAGTTTATGCCACTACGGTTGGCAACGAACTAACTGCCAGAGGGCATAACGTTCATTATGTGTCTGACACGTTAACAAAACCTTTCAAAGGCGAATATTTCAAGCTACGTTTTAACAAGCGCAGTATCCCTCGCCGATTTTGGCATGTCTTTTATTTAATCTATTTGATTAGGAAACATAAAATTCAGCTTGTCCATGCACACTCTCGAGCTTCCAGTTGGAGTTGTCATGTCGCATGCAAAATCACCGGCACGCCGATGATCACTACTGTACATGGTAGGCAACCTGCTCATGCATCACGAAAAAAATTCCATGCAATGGGAGACAAAGCCCTCCCAGTATGTGAGGCGATTAAAGATCAGCTAATTCTCGATTTAGGTGTTTCAGAAAAGCAACTAGAAGTAAGTAGAAACGGTATAGAGACAGACAAATTCACCTTGCTTAAACCTCCACAGAATGAGAAGCCAATTGTAGCTATTATTGGCCGCTTAACAGGCCCTAAAGGAGACCTTTGTTATCGACTGCTCGATGAATGTCTAGATATCGAATCTTACGATGTAAAAGTAATTTCGGGTTCTAGAATAGAGCCTCGTTTTGATAAATTTAGAAAGCGCGTAGATTTTTGTGGCTATTCCAATGATGTCGCCTCTGTTTTGGCCACGTCCGATCTTGTGATCGGTGCTGGTCGCGTAGCAATGGAGTCTTTGCTGTGTGGAAGGCCCACACTAGCGATAGGTGAAGCAAAAGCGATTGGTTTAGTGGATGGAAGTAATATCAAAGAAGCAATGGCGAGCAACTTTGGCGATATTGGCCCTAAAGATCTCGACATAGACTTTTCATCAATCAAGCAGCAAGTTGAAATTGGTCTACAAAGCAAACATTGTTACAAAGATATCGTTGAAACGATTAGAGAAAACTATAGCCTAACAAACATCGTCGACCAAGTAGAAAACATCTACCAAACGGTTTACGTTGAAAAAATGCGCAAAGAGATGCCAATAATTATGTACCACCGCTTCATTAAAAATGACAGTGAAAAAGGGGTGCATGGCACATATTTACATATTGATATGCTAGAAAAGCATTTCAAACTAATCAAAAAGATGGGTTTTGAAACTATAACCTTTGAGGATCTAGCGGAAAAGGGTTTAATCAGTCGGCTAGAATATGGCAAACGCTATATTGTCATTACGGTTGATGATGGTTATAGAGATAACTATGAACTACTACTTCCTCTACTAAAAAAGTACAACTTCAAGGCTGTTGTATATGCGGTTACCGGTGAAACTTTTAACCGTTGGGATGTTGACGTCAAAGATAATCCAGAAAAAGCCGTTTCGTTAATGAATGCAAATGAGCTAAAAGCCTTGGCTGAATCTGAACATGTTGAGGTTGGGGGGCATACTGTTAGCCATCCTCATTTAAATACTTTATCTCCAGAAAAGCAAGAAGCTGAGATCAAGAAAAACAAGGAAGAGCTAGAAGGCCTGTTAAATAAGACTCTCACTTCTTTTGCATATCCTTACGGCTCGTTAGATGCTGATTCTAAATCCATCGTCGAAAGACTTGGCTATCAGTTTGCAGTGGCAACCAATAGTGGCCCATTAGCTACTCATCAAGACCAATTTCACATTCGTAGAATCGCAATTTTTCCAAGAACTGATGTATTCGGTTTGTGGAGAAAAATTCGCGGAAGTTACCTTTTTAAAAAGCTAAAGATTTAAGGCTACAGGTTGAATATGTTTACCCAAGTATCGTACGGAAAAAGCATAAATTGGCTTATGTTCCTCATTCCTGCTCTTTTACTAACTACAAACAATGTAAGTATAGTCTTCATTGCTTTATCTATCTTTATTTCTATTTTTTATTTATATAAGAACTGGGATACACTTAGATTCAATAAGTTTGACCTTATCGTAACCTTATGCATGTCATTTTATTTCCTTGGTGCAATCCCAATTACAATTTATGACGGGACTACAGCGAGATACTTTCAAGGTGGCATTAGGTTATTATTATGCTTACCTATTTATTTCGCTCTAAAAACATATTTATGGAGTCATAAGCTTAGTTTTAAGAAGTATTTGGAATTAGGAGTAATTACTGGTTCAATTGGTGCATTTGGTTTAGCTTACTATCAGCATTTTATTTTAAAAATGCCACGTGTTGATGGTTTTCTGTTTAGTATTAACTTTGGCTATCTTGCGTGTGCTTTGTCTTTCTTAGCCTTTACATTTAGTTTCCAATCTAGGCTGAAAATTCCTCTATTGTTAAGTTCGTTACTATGTACATTGGCTGTTGTCTTCACATACACTCGTGGGGCTATTTTTGCCATCCCTCTTTTACTAGTATTTATTGTAATTCTAAACTTCAAAAAAACAAAAAAACGATATATTGTAATTGGGGGACTTAGCCTATCTTTAGCTATTCTCGCTTTCTACAACTCATCAAGTAGTTTCAAGTCCCGAATGGATTACACGACCCACGAGCTAGCATTAATCGCTTCCGGAAAATTAGGGGAATCAACATCTTCAGGATATCGCCTACAATATTGGCATGGTGCCTTTGAAGCCTTTAAGGCTAGCCCTTTTATAGGGCTCCCATATTCACAGCGCGAAGAGTTAAATCATAAGCTCTTCTTAGAAGGTAAGATTAGTAAGGGAGCTTCAACTATTACAAGGGGGCATGCACATAGCCAATATTTTGAAATGCTTGCAGGCAATGGCTTATTAGGAGTTATTAGTTTGCTTACAATTTTCGCCCTCCCTATTATTATATTTTCTCTTCACTATTTAAAATGCAATAGCCACTGGGCTTTATCAGCAGCAGTGTTTGTCTCAGGCTTTGCCATTTACGGATTGACTGAAGTACCGCTTACAGCAAATCTTATCGGTTCATTCTATGGATTCATGCTAGCCGTATTTTTTGCTATTGTCGCGTCAGAGAAGCAAAGCGGTGTAATAAGTTAATGAAGATCCTAATCATAGGCCCATCTTGGGTTGGCGATATGGTAATGTCGCAAAGCCTTTATGCGACGTTAAGGCATCAACATCCAAATGTAGAGATAGATGTTCTTGCTCCTGCTTGGTGCAAACCTATCTTGGAGCGTATGCCCGAAGTCAACCAAGCTATTGAGATGCCGATGGGGCATGGTGAAGTCAACTTAAAAGGTCGTTGGCAATTAGCTCGCGCACTGGCTAAAAAAAGGTATACCCACGCTTATATTTTACCTAACTCCGCCAAGTCTGCTTTGATACCATTCTTCGCAGGTATCAGCTCAAGGACTGGTTGGAAAGGAGAAATGCGCTATGGTCTACTCAATGACTTGAGGCCAGATAAGCGTGTTTTCCAGTATATGGTCGAAAGATATGTTGCTTTAGCGCATTCTAAAAACGATATGCTTAACGAAGTTGAGCTAGAAAATTGCCCTAAACCAAATCTAACCATCGATTTAGTCAGCCAACAAAATGCAAGATCTCGCTTAAGCTTGGAGGACACTCGACCAATTATAGGACTTTGTCCTGGAGCCGAATTTGGCCCAGCAAAGCGTTGGCCAGATACATACTATGCTGAAGTAGCAAAGTACGCGATAGAACAAGGCTATCAAATATGGTTGTTTGGCTCAGCCAAAGATAGAGAAGTCTGTGAGCTAATCCGCTCCAAACTGTCAAACGAGCAAGGTCAATTTTGTTTTAATTTGGCAGGGGAGACATCTTTAATTGAAGCTGTCGATCTTCTAGCTGCCTGCCACACTGTCGTCAGTAATGACTCAGGACTGATGCATGTTTCTGCCGCTGTCGGCTGCAACATCGTCGCTATTTACGGCTCAAGTTCACCAAAATATACCCCGCCTCTCACCAATAAGTTAAAAATGGTTCACACTGATGTTGAGTGTCGACCATGCTTTAAGAGAGAATGTCCGTTAGGGCATCTAGACTGTCTAAACAAGTTAACACCTAACACCGTGATAGATGCTCTAATAGAGTTTACCAAATAGTATGTTCCGTACAAATAGACCAAATATTTTCATTTTCAGGTATTCGAAAGTTTTGTTCAACTGAGCCAGTTAGATATACTCTCTTCAGTAGCTCACACATTGTTCTGACCACTGTCAGTTTCATCATATAACAGAACGAATTTGGCTTGACTCATGCTGCTCAAGCTATCGTAGGTAACAACTTTATGAACACAGCTCCAATCTTAATTTCCAACCGAACCATTAAATTGGTTGGCAACATTTTCAAAGTATTGTCGTATCCGTTTCACTTTGTTTTTCCAAAACTTCGCTTTACGATCCCTGAATACTCTGCAGCTAAGGTTCATACAAATCGCAAAAGCGATGTAACCAAAATTATCTGGCAGACAAACTTTTCTAACAAGTCGACCTTACCAGTCTATCTTAATTATCTCTTCAATCGCTTGATGTCGCTCGATTATGATTATCGATACGTCAGCACAGAAGCTCGCGGAGAGTACCTAAAAAACAACGCATCTCCCGACGTATACGAAAGCTATATGAAGCTTAACGATGGCGCGGCCCAGGCTGATGTGTGGCGCCTCGCTGTCTTGCACAAAGAGGGGGGGATCTATATGGATATTGACGCCACTTTAGTTTGGCCACTAAAACGAATTTTGGCTGGTATCGAATCTGCGTTGTTTATCAAGATAAAGAACAATACCGAATACACGAACTACTTTTTAGCGACTGAACCAAACAACCCTATATTCAAAGAAGCACTAGACATAATCGTTGATAATGTTATGAATTACGCTCAAGGCGAACGTGTCAAAGGTGTTTTTGATACGACAGGTCCTATGGTGTTGAACAGAGTTCTCGAAAACAAAGAGGTTCAATCTCGTGACCGAAATTATGTGTGTATCCAAGGCTCATTCACTAACGAATACTTTCAATATATGGATAAGCCACGTGGTAAATGGACTCATTTAGATCCAGATGACTTAATCAAGAAATAACGACTAAACAGGTTATTCACATTGATCTTCAGACTCGTCTATACACTGCTACTCGCTCTTGTATCGCCACTGTTTATCTATAGTCTCTATAAGACCAAGTCGGGTAAGCCCAGAATAGGCTCTCGATGGAAAGAGCATTGGGGTGTTACCCCGGCTCTTCCTTACAGGGAGAGCCCAATTTGGATTCATGCAGTGTCTATGGGGGAAACAATAGCTGCTACGCCTCTAATTTATAAGCTAAAAGAACAGTATCCTGAGATAAACATCGTTCTAACAACTACGACAGCAACAGGTGCAGAACAAGCTAAAAAGCTGGGGAAACTCGTAACACATAGGTACATGCCTTTTGATTTTCCATTCGCCATTAACCAATTCCTTAAAATAATCAAGCCTTGTCAGCTGATCATCATGGAAACTGAAATCTGGCCAAATACGTTGCACCTCTCGAATCACGCAGGAATTCCTATAACAATAGTGAATGCACGCCTCTCCGATAAGTCTTGCAACGGTTATAAGAAGGTTCCGACTCTAGCTAAGCAACTTAACCGAAGTATTACTAGGATAGTTTGTCAGTATCCTAACGATGCAAACAACTTTAAAACGTTAGGTGTGCATCCTGAGAAATTATCCGTCTCTGGTTCAATTAAGTTCGACATAATGGTTGAGCAAGAAACAAAAGCCAAAGGTCAGAAACTTAGAAAAACACTTGGCTCTTCTCGCCCAGTTTGGATTGCAGCAAGTACGCATGAGGGTGAAGATGAGATAGTTCTCTCTGCACACACCTCTCTTCTTAAGCATAAACCTGACGCGATTCTTATTTTGGTGCCTAGACATCCAGAACGGTTCTCTAACGTAAAATCTCTTTCAGAAGCGAGCTTTCCTACGGTATCAAGAAGTAGTGGAGAGAAAGTCACTAATTCAACTCAAGTCTACCTTGGCGATACTATGGGAGAAATGCTTGAACAAATTGAAGCATCAGATATTTGTTTTATGGGGGGAAGCCTTGTTGGTGATAAAGTGGGTGGACACAACCTATTAGAGCCTGCGGCATTGGCAAAAGCAACACTAACAGGTCCTAGCTTTTATAACTTTCAAGATATTGCGCAAGCCTTGATCGCACACAATGCATGTTCGGTTGTAAAAAGTAGCGAAGAGCTCTTTGAGAGCTTACTGTCTCTGTTTAACAATGACTCACTTAGAACCAATAAAGGTCAGGCAGCATTGGAGTTTGTGCAAAGAAACTCAGGTGCAATTGAAACTACCATTCGCCTTATCGGGAATCTGGATAATAAATAAGGTTGTAGCTAGATATGCGAGAAATAAACAGTAAAATTCAAGCTGCCTCTCACTCTGGTGCAGTACTTGAAGTCATTCAAGAATCAAATTCCTATCTTGTGCGAAAAAAAATTTACTCCTCACTAGATAGAAACTACGAAGCCATTATAAAGCAACGCAACTTTAAATCCTTAGTTACGCCATCTTATACGATCTCTGCAATACCTGTGCTTGAAATAAGCAAGATGGACAAAGAGCTATCTGTTTCTATGCCATTCATTGAAGGCCTCGGTGGTGAGCAAGTTGCCTATAAAGGCTCTAAAACTGTCGCGAAAAATTTAAAAACGGCGCTAGATTTTTACTTAATCAATTCCGTATCCCAAAGTGAAGATGGTGTTTACCCGGTTGAAGCGGTTCGACAAAAGATATTATCAATTAAAGAAAATCTTTCGGGAAAAGAAACTACATTACCTAATGTACAAGTTCACATAGAAACATTGCTCAACTATTGCTCGAAAGACTTGGAACTACCCTTAGGTATGTGCCATGGAGACTTAACCCTATCCAACCTCAAAGTTACTGAAGATAATCAACTAACTTTATTCGACTTTCTTAGCTGTGACATTAATAGTCCTTTACAGGACGCTGCTAAGCTAATCCAAGACTTCGACTTTGGTTGGAGTTTTAGAAAAGAAAAAGCAAGCGTCAGAATCAAAGGTGAAATTTTTTGCGAGCATGCTAAACCATCTTTCTTAACTACATTAGAAAGACTATTTGAGTATGAGATGAGGGTCATTGAAGCTCTCACCATACTTAGAATCGCACCTTATATCCAAGACCACGATGATGTTACTATTACTTGGTTTAATTGGGCAATGACCAAGACTATGCAAAAAATAACAGGATAACTTATGTTTACATTAATTTTACCCGTCGCGGGGCGCTCTTCTCGATTTCCAAACATGAGACCTAAGTGGCTTCTGACCATGCCAGATGGAAAACTAATGCTTGAGAAATCGATTGAAGCTATTGACCTAGAGAAGTTTGATCGCGTAGTTATTGTCTGTTTGCAAGAACATTTGGAAAAGTACACGTCTCAAGAAGTTGTCTCGGAAAGCTTTATTCGCGCAACAGGTGTAACTCCAGATTTTGTTGTTTTACAAGAGCCAACCTCATCGCAATCAGAGACTATCTATCAGGCGATCAAACAAGGTCAAATAGAAGGCTCTTTCTTTATCAAAGACTGCGACAATAAGTTTTCATGTTCTCCAGAACCAATTAATGCGGTCACGACCATTGACCTCAACGATATTGAGCTTGTAGATGCCAAAAACAAGAGTTATGTCGAAGTTGACTCTTTAGGGGTTATCTCGAACATTGTAGAAAAAGAAGTTATCAGTAACTTTTTTTGTTGTGGTGGCTATAGTTTCCGCTCCGCCCAAGAGTTCTGCTCCACTTTTGATAACATTTCATCTGACAAAGAAGTGTACATTTCACACGTAATATACAAGATGCTAATGTCAAATGAAGAGTTCGTCCGTCGTTCAGCATCTGAGTACGTTGATTGGGGCACGCTGCGCGAGTACCGCCATTTCTGCAAAAAACATATGACAGTTTTCTGCGACGTAGACGGTGTCCTGCTTAAGAATGGTAGTAAGTTTGCGAAGAATGGCTGGAAAACTCCTGGGCTAGAAGCAAACCTAACTAAAATTGCTGAGCTACAGAAAGATGGTGGTCTATTTTTGGTATTAACGTCATCAAGACCTGAAAGTGAAATTGAGTACACAACTCAAGAGCTAGCAAAATTTGGAGTACGTGTTGATCGCTGCCTATTTGGTTTACCACATACTCGTCGTTACCTAATCAACGACCACTCAGCAACGAATCCATACCCATCCGCAGTTGCTATTAATCTAGAACGGGATAGCGACACATTAAGCCACCTCTTTGATGATTAATTAGCTTATCAGTCGACGATTATGCCTGGGCTAATTCGATAACAGACACCCATGACTATTGCAAACCAAGACATTACATTCGTTGTTCAAGGCCCTATCCAAGCGACCTCTGGGCGCGATCAAATTAAGGGGATAACCGAACAATGTTTGGAGTCCATTAGGTATCACTTTCCAGAGTCTAAAATCGTTTTATCGACATGGAAAGGGCAGCCTCATCAAGGTTTAGACTATGATCTCGTACTAGAGCTAGACGATCCAGGGCCTAACTTCATTTATCATGGTGACGAACGAATTCAACTCAATAATAATCGTCAACTACTTAGCTCACACATGGGGTTAGCTAAAGTTGAAACTAAGTTCGCCGTAAAAATGAGGACAGATAATCTACTAACTGGTAGAGGCTTTGTTGAGCTGTACGAGAAATATTCAGGAGCACCGAGAGACAGCAAACATGCCTTGCTAAACTCACGTGTAGTTACTAGTAGTACGTTCTTTATTTCATCTCATGCGGGAAGAGAGGTCCATTTCCATAAAAGCGATCTGTTTGATTTTGGTGTAACTGCGGATTTGCTAAAAATTTGGAACGGGAACTTTGTACCTGAATTACGCTTTTATAAAGTGTCTGGCTACAAATCTCGCTACCCTGCAACAGAGCAGTTTTTATGCTTGAATTGGATTTCTCGCTTGTTAGGCAATGACTACATGCTCATTACTAAAGCAGGTGATCACGCTGGTCTTGGGAAAGAATATTGGAAGACATTTATTGCCAATAACCTGATTGTCGATTTACCCGAGAACATTGGCCTAGATGTTACTGAGCGCTTTTATAATCGGGGTAACTTAGCATTGGAAATTGATCTTGCGGACTGGAAAGAGTTTTCTGGAATCGAAAACAGATCTTGGGATAATAAGCGCCTCAAACGAACTTTAAAAAAGTATGAGTCTCAGGTGCTGCGCTTTTTTTTAGATAAGAGTAATAGGCATGCATAATCGGAAGTTTTTCCTGTCACTACAGCAACGAAAACAACTCAAGACACTCAACATTACTTTATCTTCCCGTCATTACTGGGGGAAAGTTTCTGCTTGCGAACGCCCTACAGTCATTGAAGAATCATGTACTTACCCAAAATCTAAATACATTTGGAGTATGGGAAGCTTCTCCTATTCCCACTCAGTCCTTCCAAACTATGCAACAGTAGGGAGATACACCTCAATCGCAAAAGGTTTGGAAATAATGGGTTTTCAACACCCTATCGAGAGGATTACGACAAGTCCAATCACATATTGTAATCTTTTTGGGGTAAATAAAGGGAAAATCCGAACCTATTCTTCGCCAGAGGAAGACAAACTCATCATAGGCAATGATGTTTGGATTGGACAAAACGTAACGCTTAAGCCAGGAATAACAATCTCTGATGGTGCTGTCATTGCGGCCAACGCAGTTGTTACCAAGGATGTTCCCCCCTACGCAATTGTTGGGGGTATTCCAGCCAAAATAATACGCTACCGTTTTAATAAAGAACTTGTAGAAAAGCTCTTAGAGACTAAGTGGTGGGAATACTCTTACTTGGATTTTGATGGTCTCTCATTCAAAGATAATGCCGCCGACTTTTTAAGTTCACTAATAACTCAAATAGAGGCAGGAGAACTTACTCAGTTCAAGGCCAGAAAAATTACCCTCTAGACTACTCTTAGTTATGAAGCATCGCGGATACTTCATAACTAAGTAAGATATCACTTTCTTAATTGCTTCAACATTTTTCGGTTCCAAAAAGACATTAGCAAAAAACGATAGAATCTATGTAGCTCTCTCGTCACCTTGAAGATAAGAGGGACTTTCTGTAACTTAGACAGTCCTTGGATAGTACTTTCCATATCATTTGGCGCATAGATCGCGTAAGGGATAACCCCCACACTTGGCACCCCATGCAAGTAGGTTTCCGAAATAAAATTGTCTACTGCACATATCCAACGCTCACTAGCTTGTAAGAACTTTCTAGCCGCAACTGGTGTCAACATATACCCCGTAGCGCCTTTTGAGTTATCCAACCAAAGTACTTTCTGCACAATTTCATCAAACCCTAAGTTTAGGCTTTCTGTATACTGTGGCTCAAGGCGCACATAATCAAAACTTTTCGCCATCCCCTCTAAATGGGAAATGACATCATCAAAGTATTTAGTTGCCTTGAAATCATCTTCTAAGATAACGATCGGCTCATCAAGTTCAATACACTGTTGCCAAAGTGAATAATGACTAGCGTATACACCCCTTTCACCAGGAGTTAAAGGTCTGCTTCTAAAGAGCTTTCTATGATTATCATCGATTCTCTGCTCTAAGCTTTCAGGTAGACCTTCACGACCATTTATGGCATCAAAAAATTGAAATGAGACACCATTAAGCTCTTGTTTAACTCGCTCCCTTCTTTCAACGGAACCAATCAAACTGATAACAAAGATCTTCATATGCTTACCTAAATACCTAAATTTTTCCAATCACTTTGAGACCACTTAATCTGTCTCTTCCCCACTTCTTTCTCAAAAGAGCGCTTTAATCTTGCTAGATTGCTCTGCTTCCACTCTTCACCAGATTGCTGACAGCACTTATCGAAGTCGATAATCCAAACTTTTTCGTCTTCATCAAGCAAGATATTGTGGATATTAAGGTCAGTGTGGTTCACTTGCGCGTTATGCATCTTACGGATTTCTTGGCCAATTTTCTGATATATCTGTGCAGAAAGTGGTTTTTCTACCAGAATCGATACCAAATCTCTGGCATTGGGTATCTTTTCACTTAACAAATCCGCGGTATAACTCAAGCTACTTTTGATCGCACGGGCAGCAATTGGCTTAGGTACATTGACGCCCGCTTGGATTAGCGTATTCAAAAGCTGAAACTCTTGGTAACTGCGCGTTTGCTCCCAACCTGAAAAGCGGTAACTGTCTTTAACCAGTTTGCCAAATAGACCACCACGACGATAGTGCCGCAGCGCTGCAGGCATTGACTCGGTTTGTACAAACCAAGTTGTACCACGACCTTGAGCACTACCAATGACTTTACCATTTTGCTGCCAATAGCTTGGTTCAAAAACTTGTTTAGGGTCTTCTTTGAGTAGCTCTTCGTCATACCATATGGTCTGATTATCAAACTGCAAAGTCTTCATAAATGGTGATCTCTCATTTTATTTGCGCCGCCATTTTACATTTATTGAGCCTCTCTGCATAATCTTGGCTAATACTCGCTAATTGAAATCACTATGCCACTTTTTTCCTCTGCTCCTAATTCTCTCTGCATACTGCGCTTGTCTGCGATTGGTGACGTCTGTAATACCGTTGCGGCTGTACAAGCGATACAGCGCCAATGGCCAGAGACTGAAATCGTCTGGGTAACAGGCAAACTGGAAGCGAAACTAATTGAAGATTTAGACAACATCATAGTAGTGGTGTTTGATAAAAAGGAAGGCTGGGCAGGCTATAAATCGCTGTGGCGTGAGCTAAAAAATTATCGATTTGATGCTCTTCTGCATATGCAATATGCGTTTCGAGCCAGCATTGCGACGCTAGGTATAAAGGCGAAGTACAAGCTCGGCTTTGATGCCACGCGCAGCCAAGACTTTCAAAGCTTGTTTACCAATGTCAAAGTCCCCTCTCCGCAAACCATGCATGTTCTCGATGGATTACTTGCCTTTGGAGAAACACTCGGTGTGCAAGATATGTCACCGAAATGGCGGATTGACTACTCTGCGGATGATTTAACCTGGGCAACCACTCAGCTTGACGCGACCATGCCAAACCTAGTGATTGTTCCGGCAGCAAGTAAGGCCTATAAAAACTGGACAGCAGAAGGTTATGCCAAATTGATTAAGCATGCTCATCAAACAGGCTGGAACATTATTTTAGCCGGAAGCCCTGCTCAGGTAGAGTTAGATCTTGCCACGCAAATCGAGAATTTGATTGATGTTTCAGTGAGCAATTTAGTTGGCAAAAGTTCTCTCAAAGAGATGTTAGCTCTCTTAGATAAAGCCAATCTCGTTGTTGCGCCAGACACAGGCCCTGCTCATATGGCTAACGCGGTTAACACTCCTATTATTGGCCTTTATGCTCATCATAATCCCGAGCGAACGGGGCCTTATCAGTATCGCCATTATGTTGTGTCGGCCTATGAAGAAGCCATTCAGGCCGAAACAGGCAAAACATCAAAAGAGCTGAGTTGGCGTGCACGAGTAAAAGACAAAAACGCAATGCAACGTATTGAGGCTCAGCAAGTTATCACTATGTTTGATAAAGTAGCCTCTGATTTAAACCTACCATCATCCACTCCAGAGGTATCCTAGTGAGTAAACCAACCATTGCCGTTGCCCTAATCGTAAAAAACGAAGCGCAGCATCTTAAAGCTTGCTTGGAAACCGTCCATGACTGGGTTGATGAGATTGTCGTCCTCGACTCTGGAAGCACCGACAAAACGGAACAAGTGGCACGAACCTTTACCGACAAGTTTTTCGTCAATCAAGAGTGGCCAGGATTTGGGCCCCAGCGCCGTATTGCGCAATCGTATGTTGAGTCGGATTATATTCTATGGCTCGATGCGGATGAGCGAGTCACGCCTGAACTGAAAGATAGCATCTTAGCTGCGGTTGCTAACAATGAGCCATCGACCATCTATCAAACCGCGCGCTTAAGTTGGGTGTTTGGTCGTTATATTCGTCATTGTGGCTGGTACCCAGATCGCGTTCTGCGCTTATATCCAACCAAACTGACTCAGTACAATGATGCCTTGGTACATGAGAAAGTCGAAGTCACTGGGCAAATGAAGGTTGAAAACCTCACTGGTGACCTGATCCACTTTACCTACAATGACATGAACCACTATTTAGTTAAGTCAGCAGGCTATGCGAAAGCGTGGGCAGAGCAGAGAGAGAAAAAGGGCAAAAAGAGCAGTATCTCACAAGGTATTCTTCATGCGTTGGGCTGCTTTTTGAAAATGTATGTCGTTAAAGCTGGCTTCTTAGATGGTAAACAGGGCTTCCTACTGTCACTACTCTCTGCACATTCTACCTTTGTCAAATATGCGGATTTATGGATTCGAACAGAAACCGACAAGATGCCTGATAAGTTTTGAACGCTTGAACTGTAAGGCGACCGATATGGTCGCCCTTTTTTACGCTAATTTATCCTTAGCCCAAGGCTGTAACTCTTCTAACACCTTATCGACATCGATACGCGCCATATCTTCCTGACTCGCTTTATCGTCTGCTTGTGGCGGGCAGAAAGCAATATGATTCCCTTCAGCATTAATAGGTTGCCAACGTAGTGGCGTTGCAGAGCGCTTACTTGGGAAAAACCCCACCGTTGGCACATCAATAGCCGCCGCTATATGTAACGGGCCTGTTGAGCCTGCGATAAACATATCGGCACAAGCAATCGAGCAAGAGAAATCAACCAAACCATCGTTGTTATCATAAAGCACCGCATTTCTACCACGGCTAGCCATCAGTTGCTGTAACTCAGCCGCTTTTTGTTCTTCACCTGGCCCTGCGGTTAACACAACCTCAAAATCCCCTGTTAAGCCACACACAAGCTGAGTGTACTGCTCTAAAGAAAGATTATTGGCAGAGCCACCACTACCAGCATGAACATAGACCCAAGGCTTGTTTACATCCAATTCGAGTTGTTGTGCCAGCTTGCCTTTTTGCTGCTCTAACTGCTGTGAGCTAAACGATAAGTAAGGTGCTGAAGGTTCAACGATAGGCTTGCCAATATCGCTTAAAAAGGCGCGAATAAGATCAAGGTTATATTCAAACTCTGGCTTAGCCGATTGAGAACGCTTTTGCTTGATACGTTTGTTATAGAAGATCTGCGCGAGCTTAGTCGCGGGAGCTAAGCGATAAGGAATCTTGCCCTTCCAAACTAACTTAGCGTTATAAGTGGTAGAGAATAAGTTGATAGAAGCATCAAACTGCTCACGACAAATCTGTTCAATTAGCTCACTTTGAGCCTGTTTGGAGGCATTCTTCGTCGGGTCGACGAGTACGTGGTCAATCCATGGGCATAGCTCCGCAAGCGCCACTGTGTAATTAGGCACCAGTGCAGTGATCTGGCAATCTGGTAGCGAGGCTTTAAGCATGGCAAAGCTCGGCCATGCCAACATAAAATCGCCAATTTTGTCGTTTCTCACCACCAGTATTTTTTTCATTGCTCAATCCAAATCTATCTTTTGTTGCAATGATAACGGCTTCAGTGGGTAAATGTGAGCCTTTTTGTTAACATTGAAAGAGATGGAATAATTAGAGACACGCAACGTGAGCCAAAAACGCCTATCCCGTGTGATTTACCCGGGCACTTTTGATCCAATTACTAATGGACACCTCGACCTGATTGAACGCGCCGCAGATATGTTTGATGAAGTCATCATCGCCGTTGCTGCTAGTCCAAGTAAAAACACCATGTTTACACTGGATGAGCGCGTTCAGTTCGCTCAACAGGTGACTAAGCATTTAGACAACGTCAGCTCGAAAGGCTTTTCTGGTCTTATGGTTGACTTCGCTAAACAGGAACAAGCAAATGTGCTTATTCGTGGATTACGTACGACTGTCGACTTCGAATATGAGTTTGGTTTGACGAACATGTATCGCCGCCTGATGCCAGGGTTAGAGAGTGTATTCTTAACCCCAGCCGAAGAACATGCTTTTATCTCTTCGACCATAGTACGCGAGGTTGCCATTCACGGTGGTGACGTGACCAATTTTGTACCAAAAGTGGTGGCGGAAGCGCTAAAAACCAAAGCACATGTATAAAACAAGCGGCTTGCTAGCCGCTTGTTTTACTTCTGACATTGACTACAAAAAAACGTATTGCGCTGACCGATCTTCTGCTCTTCGATAAGTTCGCCACAGGTTGGGCAGGGCTCGCCTGATTTGCCATAAACTTGCAGTTCTTGTGCAAAGTAACCTGGCTTTCCATCGGCTTGAGCGAAGTCTTTTAGCGTCGTTCCACCTTGTTTGATTGCAGTATCTAGCACGCGCTTAATCTCTTTGACCAACAACCCCCACTCTTTCGCCGTAATTTTTCCCGCAGGTCTTGTGGGAAGGATACCGGAACTAAACAAAGACTCATTGGCATAAATGTTTCCGACACCAACCACCACTTTGTTGTCCATAATAAATTGCTTCACCGCAACGCGTTTATTCGCCGCTTTTTCAGCAATATAATCGGCATTGAATTCAGCAGTTAGCGGCTCTGGCCCCATACTACCGAGTGCTGCGTGTGTGCCATCTTCTGTCCATAACCAAGCGCCAAAACGCCTTGGATCGTTGTAGCGCAGCACCTTACCGTTAGTTAACTTCAGATCAACATGATCATGTTTCGCTGGTGAGATCTCTGCATCTAGCACTCTTAATGAACCAGACATCCCAAGATGGACAATCGCGCAGCCCGCATCAGTTTCTATGAGTAAATACTTGGCTCGACGAGAAATTCCTCGAATGACCTGCCCTTCCATTTTTTTCAGCTCCGCAGGAATATCCCAACGTAGCTTAGGGGTACGAAATGTCAGTTTAGCGACGGTTTCACCAACCAAGTGAGGAGAGATCCCCATTCGGCTTACTTCGACTTCAGGTAATTCAGGCATCAAGGGTTCCTATTAAATACAGCACAAAATTGACGTTTTACTGCGGGATAAGATAACGAGGCTCAACCGAAATGGCTATCCACTTATCTTGCCAGTTCTTGAGTAACCAAAATTGTGGAGTTTGGTAGTAGGTGATCCTTTGGGGCTCTTCCTGATCTAAATACCACACTTCGATCGAACTCGGTGTTCCAAGTTGAGATTTTAGGCTATCAAAGTTTTCTTGTGTCACTTCGGTACCCACTAAACTCACCCAGCGCTGCGCAAGTTCTTGTTCGGGGATGGCAGTATTGATCGTACTACGCCAACGTCCTTGGTTTTTCTCCAGCGACCAATCAGAAAAATGTAACGCTTGTAGCTCTGCTTGCGGATTAAGAAGGTATGGATAAGGACTTTCAACCGCAGGTGGATCAAGCAGATAGGTTTTAATCAGAGTCGGAAGGTTAAGCAAGGCGATAAACGCGATAATGCCCAAGATAAGAATGTTGTTCCAACGCCGACGACGTGATGGTGAGACTCGCATAATGTCTGACTTCTTTGCCATTAACTGACTCAAAAGTAGCAGAAAAGAGTGTTAGAGGCGAGGTGGGATAACGTTACGTTCGATTACGTCATTCTGAAAAGGGAGGTACGACCGCCATTCAGAGTCTAACATCTTCGCACGCTGTTATAGATTCCGGATAACTCGTCCCTCATTCCGGAATGACGACTTTGGTGCAGACAATAAAAAACCCAACCATATTGCTATGATTGGGTTTCAATTCACGCTTCCCGAAGGAAGTTCAAAGAAGAATCAATTACTTGATTTTAGCTTCTTTGTACATAACGTGCTGGCGAACTACTGGATCAAACTTTTTGATCTCAAATTTGCCTGGCATGTTACGCTTGTTCTTATCAGTCGTGTAGAAGTGACCAGTACCTGCAGAAGATACTAGACGGATTTTCTCACGTACGCCTTTCTTTGCCATTGTCTATTTCCTCTTAAACGTTTACGCCGTTTGCACGGATATCAACAAGAACAGCATCAATGCCCTTCTTATCGATGATACGCATACCTTTAGCAGATAGACGTAGTTTAACAAAACGTTTTTCGCTCTCTACCCAGAAACGATGAGTTTGTAGGTTCGGCAGAAAACGACGCTTAGTAGCATTGCGTGCGTGTGAACGGTTGTTACCCGTTACTGGACGCTTACCAGTTACTTGGCATACTCGTGACATGAATGTCTTCTCCAAAATCGTTTCAGCTCGATATCAACCTTGGTGGCCGAACCTCTCAGTTTCTAAATTAGAAGTTTGAGGTCTTATACCGCTATGGAAACCCATACAAGGCTATCAAAGGTCGCGCATTATACTAACTTGAGTAGCATTGCTCAAGACCCGAACAGATCCTTTTTACAGGTTTTCGTGATCTTTTTTAGGCAGAGCTGATTTATGTGCTAAAAAATGTCGGGGGATTGTAGCAGAAATCAGCGAACTCACAACTAAAAATGTGATTTAAATCCAACCGCGCTCAGCAAAGGAAACAATCTCACCATCACCAACCACAAAGTGGTCTAAAACACGGATGTCTACCAGAGCTAACGCATCGCTGATTCTTCGTGTGATTCGACGGTCACTCTGGCTAGGCTCTGCAACGCCTGAGGGGTGATTATGCGCCAAAATCAAGGCCGCTGAATTATGCTCTAAGGCTCGCTTTACCACCTCGCGTGGATAAACTGAGGCGGCATCAATCGTTCCCTGAAATAATGGCTCTCCACATATCACACGATGTTGATTGTCTAAAAAGAGAACAAAGAACTCCTCCCTTTGCTTGTCTCTAAGTAAACCAGATAAATAGAGCTTAGTTTGCTCTGGGCTGGTTAAGGCATCACCTCGCTTTAGCGTCTCGGACAAATATCGCTGGGTCATTTCTAGTACGGCTTGCAACTGAGCATACTTGGCAACACCTAACCCCTTGTGACAACAAAATTGGTCTAAATCTGCAGAAAATAGCTTTCTTAATGAGCCAAATTCCTTGATCAAGTGGTCTGATAAAGCCAATACATTCATCCCTTGGGTTCCGGTTCTTAAAAAGATCGCAAGTAGCTCGGCGTCGGTGAGGGCTTGCGGGCCATGTGATAGAAGCTTTTCTCGTGGCATAGATTCTTTAGGTAAAGCGTTCATCTTTGTCCCATTTTTGGTGAATTCATCATAGGCAGAGTAATTAAAGAGGGCTTAATAGATAAAACCAAGAAAGCTACAGTGCGATAAACCAAGCGCAGACCATGAAACAATGCCGCGCATAAGGTGTTGCAAACTTTGCTCCCAATCAAGTTTCCAAGCGAAGAACTCATCGGCTAACTCTAGGCACGTAAATATCAGCCATGGTATCTTACGGGCAGAAATTTTAAGGAAGATCATCATGCAAACACTCGCAGGTAAAAAGATCCTATTAGGCATCAGCGGTGGTATCGCTGCTTATAAATGTGCCGAGCTGACACGTCGCCTTATTGAACGTGGCGCACAAGTTCAGATCGTTATGACCAAAGCAGCCAAAGAGTTTATTACCCCACTCACCATGCAAGCTGTCTCTGGTAGGCCAGTCTCAGACAGTTTGTTAGATCCTGCTGCAGAAGCGTCTATGGGCCATATCGAACTCGCTAAGTGGGCAGATCTCGTCCTACTTGCACCGGCAACGGCGGACTTAATCGCACGTATGAGTGCTGGAATGGGCAATGATTTATTAACGACACTGGTTCTTGCCACCGACTCACCGATTGCGGTATCACCAGCGATGAATCAACAGATGTATCGTAATATCGCCACCCAAGAGAACATCGCGACCCTTGCGCGTCGTGGGATGCAGATTTGGGGACCGGCTGCTGGCGAACAAGCTTGTGGTGACGTGGGCCCAGGACGCATGTTAGAACCGATGCAGCTAGTAGAAAGGTGCGAGCAGTTTTTTGCTGATAAACCACTAAACGGGAAATCTGTGGTCATTACCGCAGGCCCGACTCGCGAAGCAATCGACCCTGTGCGCTATATCTCTAACCATAGCTCAGGAAAAATGGGCTTTGCTTTGGCACAAGCTGCGGTAGCGCAAGGAGCAATAGTGACTCTGATTGCTGGACCTGTATCTCTTGCGACTCCGGTAGGTGCTGAACGCATTGATGTCGATAGCGCGCAAAGCATGTACGATGCAGCTATTGAGCAGGCCAAAAAACATGACGTCTTTATTGGCTGCGCAGCGGTTGCTGACTATCGCCCTCAAACCATTGCAGAGCAAAAAATCAAAAAGACCGACAATAGCGATCAAATGACCATCACTATGGTGAAAAATCCAGATATTATCGCTTCTGTCGCAGCACTCAGTGACTCTCGACCATTTACAGTTGGATTTGCCGCCGAGACACAAGACGTAGAGCACTACGCACGTACAAAGCTCAGCAAGAAAAATCTTGATATGATTTGTGCTAACGATGTCTCTGTTGAAGGGCAAGGCTTCAATAGCAACGACAATGCAATCACCGTATACTGGAAAGAAGGTAAGCAATCACTTACCCTTGCGTCAAAGCAACAAATCGCGGCGCAAATCATCGTGACAATCGCGGAAAAACTAGAAGCGTAAAGCTCATATTCGTTCTCGAGAAGAACAAACCTTCGCGATAATTGGAATCGTCATTAGAGTCTGCAGACCTAAGTAGTTTGGCTTTGAGTTATTTTGCTCAAAGCCTTTATTCAGAATGGTAACAATAAGGAAAAAGGTTCATGGCCGGAACAAGAAAAACCAACCGCCGAGATGAAATTTTGCAAGCATTGGCTGAAATGCTGGAGTCCAACGAAGGTGCTTCACGTATTACAACCGCAAAACTCGCTAAGCAAGTTGGCGTTTCAGAAGCCGCGCTGTATAGGCACTTTCCAAGCAAAGCGCGCATGTTTGAAGGCTTGATCGAGTTTATTGAAGAGTCTTTAATGTCGCGCATAAACCGTATTCTGGATGAAGAAAAAGACACTCTGACTCGAATCCGCTTAGTGCTGCAATTAATCCTAGCTTTCGCCGAGCGAAACCCAGGTTTGAGCCGTATTTTATCCGGCCACGCGCTCATGTTTGAAAACGAGCGCTTACGTGATCGCATCAATCAACTGTTTGAGCGTATTGAAACCTCGATTCGCCAGATCCTGCGCGAACGTATGCTACGCGAAGGAAAAGCATTCCCTGTCGATGAAAAAGTCTTGGCCGCCCAGCTACTTGGTCAAGTAGAAGGAAGCTTAAATAGATTCGTTCGCTCTGATTTTAAGTACCAACCAACTGCAAACTTTGAAGAATACTGGGCGCTATTGAGTGCACAAATAAAGTAATCGCTATGAGTAAAGATAAGTACAATCAACCGCCACCTTTTACCCTTTCCTTACTGCACCCTAAACACTGGGGAGTTTGGTTTGGCTTTGGGCTACTCGCCTTGATTGTGAATGTTCTCCCTTACCCGCTACTACTGCGTTTAGGGCAAAGCATCGGCCGTTTAGGGGAGCGATTTGGCAAATCCCGCGTTCACGTCGCAAGAAGAAACTTTAAGTTGGCCTTTCCTGAGATGACTCAGGATGAGATAGACAAGAGCGTTGAAGAAAACTTCAAAAATACCGGTATGGCGCTGATCGAAACTGGCATCACTTGGTTTTGGCCGACTTGGCGCTTTAAACGCATCTTAGTCACCAAAGATGTCGAGGTGCTCAAACACCTTGATGAACAAGGTAAAGGGGCGCTGCTGTGCTGCGTACATGCTCTAAACCTAGAGATCACAGCGCGCGCCTTTGGAGTATTGGGTTTACAAGGCTATGGCGCTTACCGTCCACATAGCAATCCTGCCTACGAGTTTATTCAATACCGTGGTCGTACTCGCAACGGTAACAAACTTATCTACCGAACCGATCTTAAGCAGATGATTCGCGTATTGCGTCAAGGACACCGACTGTTTTATTTGCCCGATCAAGATTATGGCCACAACAAATCCGTGTTTGTGCCTTTCTTTGCTGTTGAACAGGCCTGTACCACAACAGGTACTAGCATTCTTGCCTACACCAGTAAATGTGCCATTGTCCCAGGCTCTGGCTTTAGAAACAGCCAAGGTAAGTACGAAATAATTGCTGATAAAAATATTGAGCCTGACTACCCGAAAAAAGATGAGACTGCAGCTGCAGCTTACATGAATAAATTTGTCGAAGAGATTATTATGCGTGCCCCAGAGCAATGGATGTGGCTGCACAAACGCTTCAAGTCACTACCAGACGAAACACTAACTAACTCACGTTATCAATAACATAGGCATTGCTGAATGAGCACCAATGATAAAAACAGCATAGATAAGCATCTTCACAACCCAACCTTTGAGTGGTCTTTTCTCCACCCTAAGCACTGGGGTACTTGGATAGGCCTCTTGTTTGCCGCGCTGTTTGCGTTTATCCCATTTCGATTGCGCGATACCCTAGCTCGTAAGCTATCGGTGTTCGCTGTGCGAAAAAATGGTCGCGTAGTACGTCGTGCTCGCGTAAACCTAAGATACTGTTTCCCTGAGAAGTCTGAGCAAGAGCGCCAAGAGATCCTTGAAGAGACGTTCGTTAAAGCGGCGCAGTATCTACTCGGTTACTCTGAATTTTTAGTCCGCTCGACCAAACACAACCAAAACCGTGGTGTGATGATCGGTGAAGAGAACATCTTACCGCTGCTCGATGCTGGCGAAAATGTCATCATCCTAGCCCCTCACGCTTGGGCGGTAGACTACCCAGCTGTAATGCTTGCGGCTAAAGGCTACAAGGTGACCACGATTATGAAGCCGCAGCGAAACCCAATTGGTGATTGGCTAATGCAGGTTCAGCGCATGCAATATGGGGGTCGCATCTTTGCCCGTGAAGCAGGCGTAAAACCTTTTGTGCGTTCAATTAAAGATGGTTACTTGGGTTACTGGCTACCTGATGAAGACTTTGGTCCAACCAACTCGGTGTTTGTACCCTTCTTCGGTACAGAGAAAGCAACGTTAAAAGGCTTTGGTAAAATGGCGCGCCTATCAAAAGCGAAAGTTGTGCCAGTACTTCCTGCCTACAACGATAAAACCGGTAAGTATGAAGTGCATATTTTGCCAGCGCTTGAGAACTTCCCAACAGGCGATGAAGAGACCGATGCACGCGCGATGAATAAAGCGATTGAAGACTTGGTTCGCCCGCACCCTGAGCAATATATGTGGAACCTATCGCTACTTAAAACCCAACGCGATGGCCGTGAGATTTACGACAATTCCCACTACGGCGATAGAGATGATATAGAGAGCTAGCGAGAAGCGAGAAGCGAGAAGCGAGAAGCGAGAAGCGAGAAGCGAGAAGCGAGAAGCGAGAAGCGAGAAGCGAGAAGCGAGAAGCGAGAAGCGAGAAATTTAAAGGGTTGGCGCAATGCGTCAACCCTTTTCGCTTCTGTTGTCAGCAATAGTGCCATTCCCGAGAGGAAGGTACGACCGAATTGGGAATCTTTTCAAGCAAGCAGACAATCCCTACAGATTCCCTACTTGCTCCTAAATCCCATACTCAGCGCGGTACGCTTTAACAGCTTCTAGGTGCTCGGGATCTGTGCCTTTCTCTTCAAGGAAAGTTACGAGATCCGTCAGGCTAACAATCGAGATAATGGCACAGCCAAAGTCGCGCTCTACCTCTTGAATAGCAGAAAGTTCACCTTTGCCTTTCTCTTGGCGGTCGATAGCAACTAGTACGCCGGCTAGATCCGCGCCGTTGGCTTTAATGATTTCCATTGACTCACGAATTGCTGTGCCCGCGGTAATTACGTCATCCACCAGCATAATACGACCTTCTAGAGCACTACCCACCAAATTGCCGCCCTCGCCATGGTCTTTAGCTTCTTTACGGTTAAAGCAGTAAGGCGTATCTACATCGTGATGATCAGCCAGTGCAACCGCTGTAGTAGTCGCGATTGGAATACCTTTGTACGCAGGGCCAAATAGCACGTCGAACTCAATGCCAGAATCCGCTAGCGCTGCTGCGTAGAAGCGACCTAGACGCGCTAAGTCACGGCCTGTATTGAAAAGACCAGCGTTAAAGAAATAAGGGCTCTTACGGCCAGACTTTAAAGTAAATTCGCCAAATTTTAGGACTTGTTTCTCTAGTGCAAACTCAATAAATTCACGCTGGTATGCTTTCATTACTTTCTCTCTAAATAAAAGGTCTAGTTTCTAGACGGTTTATAAACAGCTCAAAACTTAGCCTTGGCCAAATTTTGATAAAAAAATAGCCCCCGTAGTGGGAGCTATCTAAATCAATTTTCTAACGCCGCCTTTTGCGCTGCGACAATCTCTGTAATGCCTGTCTTTGCCGACTCTAGCAGCTTCATCAGGTCTTCATGGCTAAATGGTTCGCCTTCAGCGGTGCCTTGTACTTCGATCATACGACCATCTTCCGTCATCACGACGTTCATATCGGTATCGGCGGCTGAGTCTTCAACATACTCAAGATCACACAGAATATCTTCGCCAAGTAGGCCAACAGAAACCGCTGCGACATGCCCTTTCATCGGGTTCGCTTTTAGCTTGCCATTATCAACAAGGTATTGGAACGCATCAGCCATCGCCACGCTAGCACCTGAAATCGATGCTGTACGCGTACCACCATCAGCTTGAATTACATCACAATCAACAGTGACCATGATTTCACCCATCGCTTCTAAGTCAACTACAGCACGCAGGCTACGAGCAATCAGACGTTGGATCTCCATCGTGCGACCGCCTTGTTTACCGCTTGCCGCTTCACGACGCATGCGTGAGTGAGTAGAACGCGGTAGCATGCCATATTCTGCCGTGACCCAGCCTTTACCTTGACCTTTTAGCCAACGAGGAACGTTTTCTTCAACGGTCGCATTACACAGCACTTTAGTGTTGCCGAATTCAACTAACACAGAACCTTCTGCATAGGCCGTGTAGTTACGAGTAATTTTGATTGGGCGAATTTGATCCGCCTTGCGATCGTTTGGACGCATGGGCATCTACCTTAGTTGTCTATCTAATGATAGGGGGAGACGAATTTGGTTGGGGCAGGATTATAGCGAAGTTTAGAATACAAAGCTATTTGGATTGCGATGTCAAACAATGCCGCTATGGCTAACCTTTGTGCTACTATTGCCTCGCGTTATTTTCAAAGATTGATATACAGGAAAATTCGATGATCTATAGTATGACAGCCTACGCACGTAAAGAAGTGAAAGGTGATTGGGGCACCGCCGTGTGGGAAATTCGTAGTGTAAACCAGCGCTACCTAGAGACCTATTTCCGCCTGCCAGAACAGTTCCGCGGCCTAGAACCTATGTTACGCGAACGTTTTCGCAAGCGCCTAGCACGCGGTAAAGTGGAGTGTGCGCTGCGCTTTGAAGCCAACCCAGCAGCTAAAGGTGAGCTAAGCATCAATGAAGGCCTAGCCCAACAAGTGATCAACGCTGCCAACCAAATTATGCAAATGACAGGTGATGAAAACCGCCTAAATCCATTCCAAGTCATGAACTGGCCGGGTGTGATGGAGACCTCTGAGCAAGATATGGATGCCGTCAACAAAGATCTGCTAGCAGCATTCGATGAAGCGGTTGGTGAGTTTATTGAAGCGCGTGGCCGTGAAGGTGAAAACATGAAGGCGCTTATCGTTCAGCGCTTAGATGCGATCACTGAGGAAGTGGTTAAAGTGCGCGCTCGTATGCCTGAGATTCTTGAGTGGCAACGTGAGCGCCTATTCTCTAAGTTCGAAGAAGCAAAAGTTGAGCTAGACTCATCACGCGTTGAGCAAGAGCTTATCTTACTCGCTCAGAAATCTGATGTCGCAGAAGAGCTAGACCGCCTCGACTCTCACGTAAAAGAAGCCACCAACATCCTAAAAAAAGGGGGCGCATGTGGTCGCCGTCTGGACTTTATGATGCAAGAGTTTAACCGTGAATCAAACACGCTCGCTTCTAAGTCAATCAGTACAGATATCACCGCTTCTGGCGTCGAGCTTAAAGTGCTTATCGAGCAAATGCGCGAGCAGATCCAGAATATTGAGTAGTCTTAACTGATCACTTTCGTTTGTCTTTCTCCTAGCTAATCAAATTAGCTAGGAGTTTATTACCTAAGAAAACTACGACTAAACAGACCTATGCCAAGTACCATACTACGAATTCTTATAGCCTTGCTTAGTGTTGCTTTCGCATCCAAAATTGCTTTCCTTGCTATTGCTTCAAGCTCAAACCTACCACTGCTTTCTACCTCAGGCATCTATAGCCTCATCTATGGCTTGAGATTCGATGTAACAGCGGCAGCATTACTCGCGGCACCGATTATCCTTATTGCACTGATCCTGCATTACACCAAGTTCAATGGTAGTCGACTCATAAAAGCCTTAGTCATCACCGCTGTGATTTGGATTATCGGCACAACAATGTCAGATACTATCTATTCACTTGATGCCAAAAAACATGTGACCTTTGAGATATTTACCTCTAAAGGGATGGAGCTTGAATTAGTCCAGACTGCGTTTAGCCTCTACTGGAATCTAGTACTCGTTGGCTTTATTTTGATGCTCCTGACGAGTATTGCTATCTGGAAGTCAAACTTTGTTCGCTGCGCTCAAGCTCGCTCGACAAAACTGAGTTTCTCTTTAAGCATCGTGGTCTGGTTATTGTTTAGCGTAACCGCTATTCGTGGCGGCTGGATGGATCATCCGCAATCACCTATGAGTGCCTACAATATCGGCGACAATGATCGTGCATTCATTGCCTGGAGTGCTCCATACAGCGTGACCTATCACCTGACGAAAGGCGCAAAAAAATCGGCTAGCAACGTAACGCAACCCGCAAGCACAGCGTTAAAACAAGAGTTAGCACAAGTGCCTGGCTCTCCTGCGGTTCTCGATAACCTCAAAGATGCCAATATTGTCTTTGTACTGCTAGAAAGCTGGGTCTCAATCGATATGAAGAGCTACGGTTCTGATATCGACTCTAGCCCATTCTTTGACGCATTAAGAGAGAAGTCCCTCAGCTCACACGCCATGTATGCCGATGGGTATCGCACCGTGCAAGGGATGTTTGCCAGCATGTGCTCATTCCCTAACCCGAATGGTGGAATCGTTGCGAGTACTCAGCTACAAAACAACCAATACTACTGCCTACCACATATGCTCAAAGATCGTGGTTGGGATACTCGCTTTATTCAAGGTAGCGGTAAAGGCATTGTTGGAGCATTCGCTAAAACGCTTGGTTTTACAGAGTCGTACGGAAAAATGAATTACGACTTCGATGATGAAACCAACGAATGGGGTTATATGGATGGCGGTATCTATCGCTTTTCATTGCAACGCTTAGATGAGATGCAAGCAGAGAATCCAGATAAGCCTTTCTTTATGATGATCAACACAGGGACAACCCACAGCGTTTACCTTCCTGAATCATTTGGTTATCCGTTTGGTGATGACAACATGTCGCAAATTCGTGCTAGCGTGCAAAACCACGCTGATATTGCGCTGCATGAATTCCTTGCTCAACTGGAAGGCCGATTTGATAAGCCTACACTGGTTGTCTTGATGTCTGACCATACGGCAAAAGTCTCGGAGCCAGATCTGGCTAAAAACTCTATTCCGTTTTTGATCTATGCAACGGATGGGTCTATACCTGCTAAACAGATCAATACCTCAGTTTCACAACGAGATATTGGCGCAACAATTTTAGACTGGATGGGAGGCTACGCCCCTTGGTTTACCGGCCAATCAATGCTACAAAATCATGACGATTACCGAAGTAGCTTTTCTGACGGTAGCCTGTTTTACTGGGTTGATAATCGCCATGTTGTCACCATTAACTCACCGGATGGTCAACTTAAACAATGTTTTACCATTGAAGAAAACACCATCAGCTTAAACAAGGCAGATTGTAGCGCGGAGTGGGTACAACCCCTTTACCAACAGGGTCGGGATTTTAATAGACTGACTCAACAGCTACTGTTTGATGGAAAAACTCTGGACTACCGCCATCTCGCGTCTATTTTCCCTCAATCGTCTGCAGGACATGAAGACGAAAACCACCTTGTCAGTGACTAGGAAGTTAGAGCGCTTTAAAAAAAGACCCCGCTTCTCTAGCGGGGTCTTTTATTCTAAACGCGACTTGTCTTTCTCTATCGATCCTTTAATCGATATTGCCAACTCCTCTAGAAATTAAAGTAGCAGCAAGTAAGCTAAGAAAATGGCCGACAAGGCGTAAATGACCGGGTGAACCTGATTCCCTTTACCCGCCACAACCATAGTGAAAGCGTAGCTGATAAAGCCCATTGCCATACCATTGGCTGGTGAGAAACTCAGTACGGTAAACATAATGGTAAAGAATGAAGCAATGCGAGACTCTTTCTTGTCCCAGTCAATCTGGCCTAAGCGACCAATCATGTAGATGCCCACCACAACCATAGCCGGAGCAACCATAGCAGCAGAGAAAATAGAGAATAGAGGGTACAAAAACAGTGAAATAAGGAACAAGCCCGATACCACTACCGCCGCTAGACCTGTTTTCGCGCCTTGCGAAGAGGCAATACCTGACTCAGAAAACGCTGTAATCGAGGTGGTACCGAGAACCGAACCAATTACCGTACCCCCAGCATCCGCAACTAAGGCTGAACGAGCATTAGGTACTTTGCCATCTTTATCAATAATACCTGCATCACGGCCAACTCCCACTATCGTGCTCATGCCATCAAAGAAATCGACAATCAGAAAGATAACCACAACAAACAGTAGATCAAACATCTTGTCCGCGGTTAGGCCAGAAAAATCAAACACAGCACCAAACGTACTCGCCATACTTGGCGGTGCCGTCACGATTTGCTCAGGGATTGGTGCATTGCTTGTGCCCAGCACCATATCAACGAAAACGGTCAGCAGTATGGCACTGACAAACGAGATAAACGTCGCTAGCTTAATGTCGCGTACCATACAGCCTAAAGCAATAAAAATACTGATGTAGGCAATGATGACTTGTGGGTCAGTGATGTTGCCCATGCCGACTAGAACAAATTTGTTCTCGACGATGATGCCCGCGTTTTTTAAACCTAAAAAGGCGATAAACAGACCAAGCGATACCGTAATGGCATTTTTCAAGTCGTTGGGAATCGACTCTATCAAAGATTTACGAATGTTGGTCAAGGAGAGCAATAAATACAACACGCCCGATAAAAAGATACCAAACAGCGCTTCGTTCCATACTAGCGCGACCGAGCCACTAAGCAGCATCCCTTTAAAGAAACCATTCATGCTCATGCCAGGCGCGAGCATAACCGGGTAATTACCCCAAACACCCATAATGAAAGTCGCAATGGCTGCGGCCAGTGCTGTTGCTGTAAACACCGCCCCTTTATCCATCCCGGGAATGCCGCCTAAAATGGCTGGGTTAACCGCAAGAATGTAGCTCATCGCCAAAAAGGTGATGAACCCAGCATACAGTTCGGTATTGACGGTGGTTTTACGCTCTGAGATTTTAAAGATAGACTCTAGAATACCTGGATTATTCTGAGCTTTAACAGCAGTATCGAGACTCACGAAGGAAACCTTTAATCGTTAAATAATGGGTTCGAAAATCAAATGCTGAGCGAGCAGAAAGGCATCCACCACAAAGGCTAAAACTGTAGTCACCGAGATAGGCTCAGTGGTAGAAACATCCAATCCATTTCATTAGACATATACAGCATTTAATCGTTTGCGCGGATTGTAAGGATCCCTAATAAAAACTCAACGCTTTTATCAGCTAAACATATAAAAATAGCAAACGATTGCCGCCAGGGATAAACCGGTTGAATATTGCCTTAGTACTCAATGGCTGAAAACTGTAACGTCTAAGCCGCTATTGCGAGTTGTCCTAAATAGACGATTTATGCTACTCTTCGCCTCCATTTTTCTGGCCTAAATTTCACCACCTCGGTGTTTCTATTTGGTCAGTGCTATCTTTAAGACATGTCAGTATTATCGACTGGCAGTAATCAAACCAAATGTGGGATCGTACCTATGGGTAAAGGCACTCTATATATCGTATCTGCACCAAGTGGTGCTGGAAAATCTAGTCTGATTTCAGCCATGCTAGAAACTAACCCAACCTACGCGATGAAAGTGTCGGTCTCTCATACCACTCGTGGCATGCGCCCAGGTGAGCAGGATGGTGTTCACTACCACTTCGTACAGAAAGAGCACTTTGAAGAGCTAATTGCGAAAGGTGAGTTCCTAGAGTACGCAGAGGTTTTTGGTAACTACTACGGTACTTCTCGCGTTTGGATTGAAGAAAACCTCGATAAAGGCATTGATGTGTTCTTGGATATCGACTGGCAAGGCGCTCGTCAGATCCGTGAACAAATGCCTTTGGCAAAAAGCCTGTTTATCCTACCGCCATCAAATGGTGAATTAGAGCGTCGCCTTAACGCTCGTGGACAAGACAGCGATGCAGTGATTGCTAAGCGTATGGCCGAAGCAAAGTCTGAAATTTCACACTACGCTGAGTACGACTACGTGATCATCAACGATGATTTCGACACTGCACTGATGGATTTTAAAGCCATCATCCGCGCAGAAAGATTGAAGCAAGACAAGCAAGCTGCTAAATATAAAGGCATGCTTGATGCGCTTTTAGCTGAGTAAATAGCAGGAAACACAAACAGATCCTAGACACTAGGAACTGTCAGCCTGTATAATTTCTCGTCATTCAAAATTTTAGTTAACTAATTTGGAGTTCTCATGGCACGCGTAACTGTACAAGACGCTGTTGAAAAAGTTGGCAACCGTTTCGACCTAGTTCTAATTGCGGCACGCCGCGCTCGTCAAATGCAAACTGGTGGCAAAGATTCACTAGTGCCAGAAGAGAATGATAAGCAAACGGTTATCGCTCTACGCGAAATCGAAGAAGGCCTTATCACTAAAGAGATTCTTGATGCACGTGAGCGTCAAGAGCAGCAAGAGCAAGAAGCCGCTGAACTAGCCGCTGTAAGCAGCATCGCTCACAGCCGCTAATTAGACCTTCTCGTCACTACAACTATCTTCGGGCCTAAAGTTTGTATCTATTCGATAGCCTAAAAGACGTTGCCCAAGAATACCTAACAGAGCCTCAAATTGAGGCTCTGCGTCAATCTTATGTGGTAGCGAAAGATGCCCATGAAGGGCAAACCCGTTCTAGCGGGGAACCTTATATCATCCACCCTGTTGCTGTCGCTCGTATCTTGGCTGAAATGCGCCTTGATATCGAAACCCTGCAAGCAGCCCTACTTCACGACGTTATTGAAGATACTGAAGTCACCAAAGAAGAGCTTGAAGCTCAATTTGGCAATACCGTTGCAGAATTGGTGGATGGCGTTTCTAAGCTTGATAAGCTTAAGTTTCGCGATCGCAAGGAAGCTCAGGCAGAAAACTTCCGCAAGATGGTTCTTGCCATGGTGCAAGACATCCGCGTTATTCTGATCAAGCTTGCTGACCGTACGCACAACATGCGCACGCTCGGGGCTCTTCGTCCAGACAAGAAGCGTCGTATCGCGCGCGAAACCTTAGAAATCTATTCTCCATTGGCGCACCGCCTTGGCATCCACAACATTAAAACCGAGCTTGAAGAGCTAGGCTTTGAAGCGCTCTACCCGAACCGTTATCGCGTTCTTAAAGAGGTAGTCAAAGCGGCGCGTGGTAACCGTAAAGAGATGATTCAGCGTATTCATGATGAGATAGAAGGTCGCCTTGAAGAAGTCGGTCTTAAAGCGCGCGTTTTTGGTCGCGAGAAAAACCTCTTCTCCATCTATAACAAGATGAAGACCAAAGAGCAGCGCTTCCATACCATCATGGATATCTACGCTTTCCGCGTCGTGGTCGATAATGCCGATACTTGCTATCGCGTACTTGGTCAGGTCCATAGCCTGTACAAACCACGTCCGGGGCGGATGAAAGACTACATCGCGGTACCGAAAGCAAACGGCTATCAATCTATCCATACTTCAATGGTTGGCCCTCATGGTGTACCGGTTGAAGTTCAGATCCGTACTGAAGACATGGACCAAATGGCGGATAAAGGGGTTGCGGCTCACTGGTCTTACAAAGGCAACGGTGAGCGAACAGGTACCACGGCGCAGGTCAAGGCTCAGCGTTGGATGCAAAGCCTACTTGAGCTGCAACAAAGCGCGGGCAACTCATTTGAATTCATCGAGAACGTTAAATCAGATCTGTTCCCAGACGAGATTTACGTCTTTACGCCGAAAGGCCGTATCGTTGAGCTGCCTGTAGGTGCAACCGCCGTCGACTTCGCCTATGCAGTACATACTGACGTGGGTAATACTTGCGTTGGTGCGCGCGTTGATCGCAACCCTTATCCACTGAGTAAATCGCTGAAAAACGGTCAGACGATTGAAATCATCAGTGCTCCGGGCGCTCGTCCGAATGCAGCATGGCTCAACTACGTGGTGACGTCTCGTGCGCGTACTAAGATCCGTCAGGTTCTGAAAACCATGCGCCGCGAAGAGTCGATTACCCTAGGTCGTCGTCTGCTTAACCATGCCTTAGGTGAGCTTTCTCTATCAGATATTGATGAAGAGAACGTCAACCATGTTCTGAGCGAGCTAAAAGTCGCGACTATCGACGATCTACTGGCAGATATTGGTCTGGGTGAGTTGATGAGTATCGTCATCGCGCGTCGTTTATTGGGCGATGCTGATGAACTAACAGAAGTCGAAAGCAACAGCGATGGTAAGAAGAAACTACCGATCCGTGGTGCGGAAGGTATTTTGCTGACGTTCGCCAACTGTTGTCACCCGATTCCTGACGATCACATCATTGCCCATGTTTCTCCGGGGCGCGGTTTGGTTGTACACCGTGAAATGTGTCCAAACGTTCGTGGTTATCAGAAAGAACCAGATAAATACATGGCGGTTGAATGGTCTGATGATTACGACAAAGAGTTCATCACTGAAGTGACTGTCGACGTACAAAATCGTCAGGGCGCGCTAGCAGAATTGACCAACGTAATTTCCAAGACGGGGTCAAACATTCACGGACTTTCAACAGAAGAGCGTGACGGTCGCTTATACACAGTCACTGTACTGCTCACAACCAAAGATCGTGTTCACCTTGCTGGCATTATGCGTAAGATTAAAGCCATGCCACAGACGCTTAAAGTTCGTCGCCGCAAGAACTAACCATTTAATTTGAATACCTAACTGCCCTTGGAATCACCATTTCAGGGGCTTTTCTTTTGTATAAGATTATGAATTTAGAACGCTACAACCGAATCCAAGAAGTATTGAAAGCTCGCCAAGCAGATCTCACGCTCTGCCTTGAAGAAGTCCACAAGCCAAACAACGTTTCTGCCGTTATCCGCACCGCCGATGCGACGGGCATTCACAAGATTCATGCTGTGTGGCCCAACGAGATGCGTACTCTTAGCCACACCTCGGCCGGTGCACGTAACTGGGTTGACGTTGACACTCATGACTCTATCGAAGAAGCCATCACTGAGCTTAAAGCCCAAGGCATGCAGGTGCTAGTCACTAACCTGTCTGACACGGCAGTCGACTTCCGCGAGATTGACTACACCAAACCAACGGCCATTATTCTCGGTAGTGAAAAAGTAGGCGCATCTGAACAAGCCAAAAAGCTCGCTGACCAAGATATTATCGTGCCTATGGTGGGTATGGTTCAGTCTCTTAACGTATCGGTAGCCAGTGCAGTGATTCTTTACGAAGCTCAGCGCCAACGCGAAGCGGCGGGCATGTACGACAATGAAGTTAGCACTGTACCAGAGGAAACCATCCATCGCCTACTGTTCGAACGTGGTCATCCTGTATTAGCCAAAGTGGCTAAACGAAAAGGACTCGCTTACCCACCACTAGACGAACAAGGCCAGATCATTGCCGATGACGAATGGTGGACAGAGATGCAGAAGAAGTAGCATTTTTCCTGTACAAAAACACAGCTCAATGGTTAACTAACAAGGTCTTATCTAACTCACTGAGTCATACCAATCGCATTAATTAAATGTTCAGAAAATTGCGTAGGAAAAACCGCTTAGAACAAGGCAAAGATTGCAGCTAGCTAGTTGTTCTACCTACAAAATCTTTAACGCAGTTATCAGCGGTTTTAACAAGCAAGAATGATCAGATAATTGAAGTGATTGGTATCGCATACTCAAAATAACGAGCGAGCTGTGTCATGTCCCAACTGCTATCTGCAATTCCTCTCACCTCTCTTACTGGCGTTGGAGCTAAAGTGGCCGAGAAGTTGGCCAAAGTTGGGCTCAATAGCGTTCAAGACCTGCTGTTTCACCTTCCGCTGCGTTATGAAGATCGCACTCGTATCTACCCAATTGTAAAGCTCCATGCCGGTCTGTGGGCAGCGGTACAAGGCAAGGTGATGAGTGTTGATACTCTGTTTGGTAAACGCAAGATGCTGTCAGTGAAGATCAGTGATGGCAACGGCACCATCACGCTGCGTTTTTTCAATTTTACTGCTGGAATGAAGAACAACTTCACCGAAGGTAAAACCGTTCACGCTTATGGAGAGATCAAGCGTGGAGGCTATGGACTAGAGATCGTCCACCCAGACTATAAGTTCTACGCGCCCAACCAGACGGCACAAGTAGAGCAAACGCTGACGCCTGTCTATCCAACTACCGATGGATTAAGACAAGCAACCCTGCGCAACCTTAGCGATCAAGCCCTTGAGCTGCTCGATAAGGCGGCAGTGCAAGAACTGCTACCCGGCGGTCTATATAATCACCAAATCACCCTAGCGCAAGCGTTGCACACCATCCACCGACCACCGCCAAATATCAATTTGGAACAGTTTGATGAAGGCAAACACCCTGCTCAGGTGCGACTCATTATGGAAGAGTTACTGGCGCAAAACCTGTCGATGTTAGCTGTACGTAGCAAAGGCCAGCAAGACACCGCATTACCGCTACCAGCCTACAACAAACTCAAACAACAACTGCTGGGCCAATTACCCTTTTCACCGACCAATGCCCAAAATCGCGTAGTAGCTGAAATCGAACAAGATCTCGAAAAGCCGCATCCTATGATGCGTCTAGTTCAAGGGGATGTGGGCTCAGGTAAAACCCTTGTCGCAGCACTTGCGGCTCTGCGCGCCCTTGAACACGGCTATCAGGTCGCCCTAATGGCACCCACAGAATTGCTCGCGGAGCAACATGCAATTAACTTCGCCCAATGGTTAGAACCAATGGGTATCAAAGTTGGCTGGCTCGCGGGCAAACTGAAGGGCAAAGCCAAAGAAGCCGAGCTTGCTCAGATTGCCAATGGTGAGGCGCAAATGGTAGTCGGTACCCACGCTCTATTCCAAGAGCATGTCGAGTTTCATCACTTAGCACTGGTCATCATTGATGAACAGCATAGATTTGGTGTCCACCAGCGCTTAGAGCTGCGTGAAAAAGGGGCTAAACAAGGTGCTTATCCGCATCAACTGATTATGACTGCCACCCCGATTCCAAGAACGCTAGCCATGACCGCCTATGCCGACCTAGAGACCTCAGTGATTGATGAGCTGCCACCCGGTCGAACACCAATTCAGACTGTCGCTATTCCCGATACGAAGCGCAATGATATTGTTGAGCGAGTCAGAAACGCCTGCCTTAATGAGGGTAAGCAAGCTTACTGGGTATGTACTTTGATTGACGAATCAGAAGTATTAGAAGCGCAAGCAGCGGCAGATACGGCGGAAGAGCTGCAACGTAAATTGCCTGACGTAAAGATTGGCTTAGTACACGGTCGAATGAAACCCGCAGAGAAGCAAGCCGTGATGCAAGACTTCAAGGACAATAAGCTCCATCTATTGGTCGCAACCACGGTGATTGAAGTCGGGGTGGATGTGCCTAACTCGAGCTTAATGATTATCGAAAACCCAGAACGCTTAGGTTTAGCTCAGCTCCACCAGTTACGTGGTCGTGTAGGTCGAGGCAGTGTCGCCAGTCATTGTGTGCTGCTCTACCATTCACCACTTTCAAAGACTGCCCAAAAACGCTTAGGCGTTTTGCGTGAAAGTAACGATGGATTTGTGATTGCACAGCGAGACTTAGAAATCCGTGGCCCCGGTGAGCTACTCGGCACCAAACAGACTGGCATGGCGGACTTTAAGATTGCTGACTTAGTGCGTGACCAACGATTGATTCCTGAAGTGCAGCGCATCGCACGCCATATTCATGATAACTACCCACAAAATGCCGTCGCTATTATCGACCGCTGGTTGGGTGATCGGGATGTTTATTCGAAGGCGTAAACGGGAACACTCGCTAGGGAAAAGGACGCGGGAACAGACTTCATCCTCACGGATAACTGGATAACTGGATAACTGGATAACTGGATAACTGGATAACTGGATAACTGGATAACTGGATAACAAAAAAGAGGGTTGGCGTGAAAGCGTCAACCCTTTTAGTTTGAATAAACAGTTCGTCATCCTCAAGCGTGAAGAACGAACGAGTTGGGGATCTCTTTTAGACAGTAGGGTTCTTTTAAAGATGCCCTACTCTCTCCTTCGTCGTTCTAAGGAATGACCGAAGTCCGGTTCAGTCTTTGACCTTTAGAATCTCATCCCACGGTAGGCTTTCATCACCTAACACAATAAAGTTGGGGTTCTCTAACGTGTCGCGCTCGTTGTAGGAAAGCGGCTCGAGCAAGGTGCTTAGAATACGTCCGCCCGCTTCCTCGACAATACACTGGGTTGCAGCGGTATCCCACTCACCGGTTGGGCCGAGTCGTAAATAACAATCAACCGCACCTTCAGCAACTAAACAGGCTTTGAGTGCCGCAGAGCCGAGTGGAACTAAATCATAATTCCAACCGCTGCTCATTCGACTTGTGATGCGATTGATATCTTGGCGACGACTAATCGCAATCGCGATTGGGCTTTGCTTGCCATCATGTTGATGCGTTTTGATGCGCACGCTTTCGCTTAAATCTGGAATTTTCCACGCCCCTTTGCCTTGGTAGGCGTAGTATGTCACCCCAGAAACCGGACCATAAACCACTCCCATTACGGGTTTATTGTTTTCTACGAGAGCGATAATGGTGGCAAAGTCGCCACTGCGGGCAATAAACTCTTGGGTGCCATCCAGTGGATCAACCAGCCAGTAGCGATCCCACTGTGAGCGTTTATCTAAACTGATATCTGCTGCTTCTTCCGATAACACAGGGATATCTGGAGTCAGCTCAGTGAGCTTTTCAACAATCAACTTATGCGCTGCAATATCGGCACTTGTTACCGGGGTTTCGTCGCTTTTAGTAAAAGCTTGGTACTCTTTTTTCTCGTAAATATCGAGTATTAACTGCCCTGCGCTGCGGGCAATTTCAATTACTGCGGGCAAATGATGAGAAAGGTCTTCTGTCATTGGCATAAAAATTCCTTAGCGCTCTACGTACTCTTTCCTCATGCGACATCACTGAGGAAAATGTTAATTATGCTTTTAAGATTCGTAGAGCGAGTAACAACGCAGTAATACTGCGCGCTTCACAAAAATCGAGGTGCGTTAACAGCTCTTCAGCTTGTGCCAAAGGCCAACGAACCACTTCTAACGGTTCTGGTTCATCACCTTCCAATTGCTCTGAGTATAGTTGTTCTGCAATGAATAGGGTCATTTTGCTTGAGAAATAAGACGGTGCGAGAACAACTTCTTTCAAAGGGGTTAACTTCTGAGCGCCAAAGCCAATCTCTTCTTTCAATTCACGCTCAGCCGCTTGCTGAGGTGTCTCACCAGAATCGATCAGTCCCTTAGGAAAGCCAAGTTCATAGCGTTCTGTACCCGCCGCATACTCTCTGACTAACAAGATGTCACCTTGCTCAGTTATAGGAACCATCATGACGGCATGACGCCCACTGGGTTTCATGCGCTCGTAGGTTCGGTGCTCACCATTGCTAAAGCGTAAATCTAACGCTTCAATTGCGAACAATCGAGATTGCGCTACAGTCTGTTTCGCCAAAATTTCTGGTGGGTTCCGTTTGGCCACAAGCTGACTCCTTTGCATCAAGGGAAGGTTCTAGGGTTTCGCTATCATCACGAACTTTGCTCGAAACAACAACACTCCCTAATATATGAGAAATCTATCAGCTTTGAAAACAAAAAAGGGTTGGCAATGCTGCCAACCCTCTGTATTTCATTCGGTTAAATTAGTAGTAAGAGTGCTCACCACGATCGTGTTCGGTGGCATCGCGTACCGCAGAGAGTTCTCCTTCAAACTGTTGAAGAAGCTCTTTCTCGATACCTTCTTTTAAGGTTACGTCAACCATAGAACAACCATTACAACCGCCACCAAAAGCAACAATAGCGACACCTTCATCAGTAATTTCAACCAGATTCACATGACCACCGTGACCTGCTAGCTGAGGGTTAACCTGAGTTTGAATTACGTACTCAACACGCTCTACTAAAGGCGCGTCATCAGAAACCTTACGCATTTTTGCGTTTGGCGCTTTCAAAGTAAGCTGAGAGCCCATTTTGTCGGTTACAAAGTCAATTTCTGCATCTTCTAGGAATGGCAAGCTTAACTCATCAACAAAGGCAGAGAAAAATTCATATGCCAGTTCAGTATCGGTTGATTCCACTGCTTCTGGTGGGCAGTAAGACACACCACACTCTGCGTTTTGAGTACCAGGATTGACCACGAATACACGAATATTTGTGCCTTCTGGCTGCTGACTCAATAGGTTAGCAAAGTGTTGTTGGGCAGTTTCTGTAATAGTAATTGTATTTGACACGACGAATACCTGAGTAATTTTGTAGGCTATTAGTTGACCATTTTACTCCTGAAAACTAAGAGATCTAGCCTTTTAGTCAATTTATACTAACTTGCAGGCTCAGGAGTGCGGCAGATGCAGTAAATATCAACATTTTTCACCCCTGCTTCAAGCAGTAATTCGCATAAATGCTGCACCGTACTCCCGGTAGTGAGAACATCATCAACAATCGCGACATGCGCAATATTGACCTCTCTATCTAAAGAAAAAGCCAAGCGAAGATTTCTCTGTCTTGCTGCCTTCGTTAACCCTAACTGCTGCGGTGTCGCCCTTATGCGCCTAAACAGCGATTTGCACGGTACGTTGAGCTGACGTGCGAGCGATATCGCAACTAACTCACTTTGGTTAAATCCACGTTGCAGATACCTGCCCCAATGCAGTGGAACGTAAGTAATAAGCTCAGCGGGGCTTTCAATCCTCGGAGCAAGCAGACGAGCCAGTTTGCTCGCCTGCCAAAACTGACGTTCATACTTAAGCCGATGTACATACTGGGAAATTGGCGGTTGATAGTCTGCAAGACAATAGAGCCGCTGCCATTTAGGCGGATGTTTAAGGCATTGTCCGCACTCTTCAACGTGATAGGGCGTCGGCAACCCGCAACGTTGACAACGTGTAACAGGTGCAAAATATCGAGTGCAATGCACACAGATACCGCTTTGTGGAAAAGGCTTATCTAACGCGAGATGACAAACCTCACAATGCATAGGCAACAGGTCAGCGATGTATTTAGCAACCCTTTGAGTTAACATGACCTCACTCCATTGAAACAGAATTCGATGATTGTGTAGTCAGGGTAACAAGCGAAAGGATGGAAAAAGTGCGACAAACCGAGAGCAAAAGTGAATCTTTGTATTGGCAATCCCGTGGGCAAGGTGATGACCTAGTCCTGCTTCATGGTTGGGGGATGAATGGCGCGGTTTGGCAGCAGACAGTTGAAGTTCTTAGTCAGCATTTTTGTGTCCATGTGGTCGATCTACCGGGGTTTGGCCATAGCCATCAGTCTAGCTTCGAGAATATGCACGATCTCGCCGAGCAAGTGTTGCAGCATGCTCCAGAGAAGGCAATCTGGCTCGGCTGGTCTTTAGGCGGCTTAGTGGCAACCCATATTGCGCTCAATTACCCACAGCGAATCCAAAAGCTCATCACGGTCGCAAGCTCACCGAAATTTGCCGCTGAGAGACCATGGCGAGGCATTCAACCTAATGTACTTAGCGCTTTCACCGAACAGCTCGTCGATGATTTCCAACTAACCATAGAACGCTTTATGGCATTACAGGCGATGGGAAGCCCCTCCGCAAGACAAGACGTTAAGCAACTTAAAAAAGCCGTGCTATCTCGACCAACACCAAACCCTAGGTCTCTTTTGGCGGGTTTGCAACTGTTGGCCGACATCGACTATCGCAGCGAGCTAGAAAGCCTAGCAATTCCGGTGCTCCGCCTTTATGGGCGCTTGGATGGGCTGGTGCCCGTTAAAGTCGCTAGCGATGTCGATACCCTTGCCCCAAACAGCGATAGCTTCATTTTTACCGATTCTTCTCACGCGCCATTTATGACTGAGTTCGAAGCGTTTTGCCAGCAAGTTCGCCAATTTATCACTCGTTAAAGTGACACGTGAACAATGTGCAAAAAAGTAGAATTCTGCGCTAAACATTTATCTTAATTGGTCGATAAATAAACTAACCGAAAGAGTTGCCAGGGTTCGCCCCTACTCTCAGGTTGGGCGTGAGGAGGTTAATGAATGCTCGTATCACCTACGAACGTAAGTGTTCCACTCATCGCCCCATCGGTTAATGTGCAAACGGAACAAGCGGCGCGTGACAATAAAGTCCGCGAGCCAATTGTTCCCACAATTGCATTGACCAAGAGCAACGCAGAACGAAAGGTAACAGCAGACGATAAGCGGCGAAAGCGATCATCATGGGATCCCTCAGAGCATCCAAGCTATGAGACGGAAGAAAGTGGTAGCGCAGTTGCTGTTTCTCAGGAAGAACCTAAAGACACCCTCGAAAGGCTATTCCAACTGTTGGCACTGGAAAGTTATAGCGAACATCAAGGTAAAGGCTACGCCATGCGCTTTCGCTTGCCGAGACGCATAATCGATGCGGCGATAACAGAAGGGATGATGGCTAAACGCAGAACCGTGATTAAATTTCATTACGGAGATGCCGTGGCACCTAACACCCCGTCTGATGTAATTGCGGTGTTGTAGTACCTTGTCGTCATACCTATCGGGATAAATAGGTGCTCAGATAAATGCGTAGATATTTGTTCTGATTGGTATCACTTGGTTCGATAAGGTAATGCCGAAAAAAATCCCCGCTAGTATCGCTACTACGGGGATTTATATTTTTTAGCTTACCAAGTTACTAGCGTTTCGCTTTGGCAAAGGCAGCAGCAAAAGCCCCGCCCATCGCACTGTTACCGTTAGATGACTCATCACGACGGCGTTGACCACCTTGTTGTTGGCGCTGCTGGCCACGTGGAGCACTTGAACGCTGCGAGCGATTGTCTTGCCCCGGCTCATCGCTTAGGCGCATAGAAAGACCAATACGCTTACGCTGAACATCGACTTCCATCACTTTCACCTTAACGATTTCACCAGCCTTAACCACCTCACGAGGGTCAGAGATATAGCGATCGGTCAGCGCAGAAATATGTACTAAACCATCTTGGTGAACACCGATATCAACAAAGGCACCAAAGTTGGCGACGTTGGACACCACCCCTTCCAGCACCATGCCTGGCTCTAGATCAGAGATTGCATTGACACCCTCTGCGAAAGCTGCCGTTTTAAACTCAGGACGAGGGTCACGACCCGGTTTATCTAGCTCTTTGATGATGTCACTCACCGTTGGCACACCAAAATTGTCATTGGTGTAATCGACAGCGTGAAGCCCGCGCAAGAACTGAGTATCACCAATCAATGCTTTAACATCTTTGCTGTTTTTCTCTGCAATAGTTTTAACCACTGGGTACGCTTCTGGGTGAACTGAAGAGGCATCCAATGGGTTTTTACCATCCATAATACGTAGGAAGCCTGCACATTGTTCGAACGCCTTAGGCCCCAAGCGCGCGACTTTTTTCAACGTGGTACGCGCTTCAAAGCGACCATTCTCATCACGATAGTCAACGATGTTTTGTGCAATGGTGCTCGACAAGCCCGCGACTCGAGTCAGCAATGCTGGAGAAGCCGTGTTCACATCAACACCGACCGCATTCACACAGTCTTCGACTACCGCATCAAGACGTTTGGCCAGCATAGACTGGCTCACATCGTGCTGATATTGACCAACACCAATTGATTTAGGATCAATCTTAACCAACTCAGCCAGTGGGTCTTGCAAACGGCGAGCAATCGACACCGCACCACGCAGTGACACGTCTAAATTCGGGAACTCTTTTGCTGCTAGCTCTGACGCGGAGTAAACCGATGCACCCGCTTCACTGACCATGATTTTCTGCACTTTGAGGTTGCCACGCTTGATCAGATCAGCAACAAATGTATCGGTTTCACGTGAAGCAGTACCGTTACCAATCGCAATTAAGTCAACATTGTATTTGCGCACTAAGGCATCAACGATCTGGGCTGATTTATCATATTGTTTTTGTGGTGGATGCGGATAGATCGTCTCTGTCGCCAGCACCTTGCCAGTAGAGTCTACAACCGCAATTTTAGAGCCCGTACGCAGACCCGGGTCAAGACCAAGTGTCGCACGAGGCCCCGCAGGTGCCGCCATTAACAGATCTTTAAGGTTAGTGGCAAAAACCTCAATCGCTTCAATCTCGGCGCGCTCTTTCATGGCGCCCATTAGCTCAGTTTCCATATGCATAGAAACTTTGATACGCCATGCCCAGCTAATCACTTGCTTGCGCCAAGTGTCGGCCGGAGCATTGCTTAGAGAAATTCCGTAATGATCGCTAATAATCGTCTCACAGTAAGACTGACGAACCCCTTCCTCTTGCGCAGGATCAGAATTCATCGCTAGAGTTAAGAAACCCTCATTGCGGCCGCGCAACATCGCCAGTGCTCGGTGCGATGGTACCTTGCTTAGTGCCTCGTTGTGCTCGAAGTAATCCTTAAACTTCTCACCTTCACGCTCTTTACCCTCAACCACTTTAGCCACAAGTTCCGCGTTGCGATTAAGGTAAGCACGAATTTTCTCTAGTAGATTGGCATCTTCTGCAATTCGCTCCATCACAATAGCGCGAGCACCATCAAGAGCGGCTTTGGCGTCAGCAATACCTTTGTCAGCATCAATGTAGTTTGCAGCTTCGACTTCTGGTTCTGTCTGCGGCTGATTCCAAAGCTTATCCGCTAGCGGCTCTAAACCTGCCTCGACAGCAATTTGGCCCTTAGTACGGCGCTTTGGTTTGTAAGGCAGGTAAAGGTCTTCAAGACGCGTTTTACTGTCTGCTTGCAGGATTTCGGCTTCAAGTTCAGAGGTTAATTTACCTTGCTCCTGAATCGATTTAACAATGGTTTGGCGGCGCTCATCTAGTTCGCGCAGGTAGGATAAACGGCTATCAAGGTTACGCAGCTGAGTATCATCCAATCCACCCGTGACTTCTTTTCGGTAACGGGCAATAAAAGGGACTGTGTTTCCATCATCAATGAGGTTAACAGCAGCAGTGACCTGCTCAGGTCGAACACTCAGTTCCTGAGCAATCAAATTACAGATAGCTTGGCTCATCCGTTGAATCTCTTGTTGTTTTAAACCTTCTTTATATTGGGATTCTTGGTGCAAAACCCAACACTTTTTGTTACCGCTAGCAAGGTTACGCAATTGTTTTGCCAATAGTTTGGCAAATATGTGAAAGTTATGTCAGAAATAAAGAGAGTACAGAACTTAGAACTGAAAAATGGAACTAAATTTGCTCACGACCTGTGCGAATAACGAGTAGTTGGAACCGCGATGAAAAAAATCTTACTGGCCTTATCTCTATCCCTAGCTGCACCCCTTGTCTTAGCTGATCAAAGTAGCGCTACTATCAATGCCTCTACCCAATCTCCCATCTATACCCTTGATGACAAGCTTGTGTTGGGCCGTGTAGAAAGTGTTTATCTCAATGAAATAGAAGCGCTTCAAGGAGTTTCATTTGCCGGTAAAATTGATACCGGAGCCGATACCACATCAATGCACGCGACCAATATTCGCGTCTCTAGCTCTCATCCACAATTCAGCCATCTTAAAGATCAAGAGCTGATGAAAGCTTTAGTTGACTTCGACCCGATTGATAACGTCGACTACGATGATTGGAATGCTGAACTGTTTGCACCTTACAGTGTTGAGGTGACTTTCACCATAAAACATCCGCATACAGGCGAGAACGTTGAGATCACCAGACCAATAGAACACGTTGGTGTGATTCGTAATCGAACCCAAAAAGAACCGATCCTAAGACCTACAATTGCGTTACCTATGACCATTGCGGGCAAAACGGTGATGACAGAGGTCAATTTGACCGATAGATCTCAATTTTCTGCACCCATTCTGATTGGCAAAACTTTCCTCGATAACAACGCTTGGGTTTACGCTGGGTACGATTATCTGCAAGAACAGCAAAACGCGCAGCTTATTGGCAAAAAAGAAACGGTTGAGATCGCGGGTGTTAAACAGAAGGTCAGTTATTCATTGCACAACAATTACTCCGCTCTGCATGCCACCAACATAAAGATCGACGCTAACAAGCAACAAGTCTCTTTCGATATCGAAGATGGCAACGGCAGCAGCGAGTCACTCACTCGGCCACTAGTACGCATGCTCAATGTGAGTGGAAAAAAACGCCCGATGGTCTTTATTCCAGTAGAAACCAACGGTGCTGAAACTCAATACTGGTTTGTCTACTTAACTGACCGTAGCAAATTCAACTCTCAGTTGCGCCTTGGCAAAGGAACTCTCAACCGCCGCTTTATGATTGATACTAGCGCCGCTGCTTTGCTCGCCAATAAACCCAAAACCATCAGCAGTAAGCCAAAAGCAATGCAAGTCTCTGGTGAGGAGTCGCTGTTACTTGATGGTATAGAGTTGGTCGCTGAGCCATCTTTGGTGGTTAAAACACCGCTACTGAAAGTCGCAAGCTTCGAGATCTTTGACAAAAATGGCAAAGAGTGGGTGACCTACTATCTCACTGACCAAAACGGAGAAGCGCAGCAGTTTTCAAAACCAATCAATAAGACACTTAAAGTTGGTGACTCTACCCGCCCGGTAGTGTTTGGTACCTTCACCTTATACGGTGAAAAAGTTGAACTGCCGTACGCGATTGATGTTCTTGACCAAGACGAAACCAAAGACTACTTCATCATCGGTCAGAAAATGTCGAAAAATGGGGTGCTGATCAATACCCGCACCGATCACCTGCTCGACTCCTACCCGCTATTTAAAGCCGGACATATTGAAGTGGCGCAAGTCGAAGGCCTTAGCTTCCCAGTTAAGCTCGACACGGGTGCCGATGTCAGCTCAATCAATGCGCAAAATATTAAGCAGTTCGAACAAGATGGCAAACCTATGGTCAGCTTTACCTATCAAAATGATCTTGGTATGGAGAAAGACTTTACCCTAGAGGTTGTCGATAGCATGAAGATCAGAGCGAAAAAAGGTGAGAAGCCAACCATTCGCCCTGTGGTCGAGATGCAGGTCAAACTCGGTGAACTAGAGAAAAAGATCCGTGTTAACCTTAAAGACCGCAGCCGTTTCCACTACAGCATGATCTTAGGTAAAAACTTCCTTAAGTATGGTGCTGTGGTCGGTAGTGAACACAACTACATCCTGACCGACAAGCCCGCTAGCGAAAAATAGTTCAGGCCAAAAGTCCCGCAAGTCGGGACTTTTTGTTACTTAGCGCTATAACGAATACTGTTAACAAACCACTCTTTGTCACCTTCTGGGGTTTTAACGCTAAACTCATCATCGACGGCTTTTTTCAATAAAGCGCGCGCCATCGGCGAATCAATCGAAATGTAGCCCTTGGCATCACCATAGATTTCGTCAGGGCCAACAATACGGAATGCTTTGACATCACCGGCTTCATTTTCTATTTCAACCCAAGCGCCAAAGAACACCTTTCCTTCCTGCTGCGGTGAGTAGTCGACCACTTTCACTTGCTCTAAACGCTTACGCAAATAACGCACGCGGCGATCTATCTCTCTTAAGCGCTTTTTGTTGTATTGATAGTCAGCGTTTTCACTGCGATCGCCCAAGCTCGCAGCCCAAGTCACTTTTTTAGTCACTTCTGGGCGTTCTTCTTTCCATAGAAAATCTAGCTCTTTCTTAAGTCGATCAAAGCCTTCTCTCGTTATTAGGTTTGTTTTCATAATTCTGACGATATTAAATTGAAGTTGCGATATACATTAGCTAAAAAGGAAATAAACGTTAACAATTCTTTGCACTCATAGCTTAAGAACAATGTTACATTTTAAGTTGCGCATAAAGGTGACTACTCCTACACCGTGAAGTAGCGCGAGCTGATTGAATAGGTGGAACCATTACATGCAAGAAAATCACAAAATCTTAGTTGTTGATGATGATGCACGACTTCGTGCATTACTAGAGCGTTACTTGTCTGAACAAGGATTCCAAGTTCGTAGTGTTGCCAACAGTGAGCAGATGGACCGCTTGCTAACGCGTGAAACTTTCCATTTGATGGTGTTAGACCTAATGCTACCAGGTGAAGATGGGCTTTCTATATGCCGACGCCTGCGTAATGCCAACAATACGTTACCCATTCTGATGCTAACCGCTAAAGGTGACGAGATCGATCGTATTGTCGGCCTTGAAGTGGGTGCTGATGACTATTTACCAAAGCCATTTAACCCACGTGAGCTACTCGCTCGAATTAAAGCAGTATTGCGTCGCCAAACAACCGAACTGCCAGGTGCGCCAAGCAGTGAAGAATCTGTGGTCGAGTTTGGTGACTTTCGCCTAAACCTTGGTACACGCGAGATGTTCCGCGGCGAAGAGGCCATGCCACTCACATCTGGTGAATTTGCCGTACTGAAAGCGCTCGTGACCAACGCTCGTGAGCCAATGTCTCGTGATAAGCTAATGAACATGGCTCGCGGCCGAGAATACTCAGCAATGGAACGTTCAATTGACGTGCAGATCTCGCGCCTGCGCCGTATGCTCGAAGTCGACCCAAGTAAACCTCGCTACATCCAAACGGTATGGGGCTTAGGTTATGTGTTCGTCCCTGACGGCAAAGAAGCGTAACCAACGATATGTTTGATAGAGTGCGAGACCAAGTCTCGCACTCTTTGTTTTATACTAACCTTCTCTCAAGGTAGGTGTTATGCGCATCCGCAGCTCATTTACTCAATCCATTTTTATCTTTCTAACTCTGCTTATCGCAAGCCAAGTTTACTCTTACTACGCAGTCTTTAACTACGCTCTTATGCCAAGTCTGCAGCAGTTTAATAAGATTCTCGGTCACGAAATTAATCTTATGCTTGATGACTCTGAAACTCTAGAAGATGGACTGGCAATGGACGCGCCACTGCGTCGACGTGTATTGGAGCAACTTGGCGTGACGGTTCATGCCAAAGACAGTCCAATGGCAGATGAATATCACCATGCAGTACGCATTGATTTAATGAGCGAAGAGATGACGAATGAGCTTGGCTCACCAACCGATGTTCGTATGATGCTCGGAGAAGAAAGTTATGTATTGTGGATGAAAATAGACTCCCTGCCAGACTCACTGCTGCGCATTCCACTCTCTGAACTGCAAGAAGAGGATTTTACCCCGCTGTTTCGCAATAGCCTGATCATGGCACTGTTAATTGTTGCTGGTGGCTGGCTGTTTATCCGCTTGCAAAACCGCCCTTTGATCGCGCTAGAAAAAGCGGCCAAGGGGGTCGGTCGTGGTGAAATTCCACCACCTCTGCCAGAAAAAGGCGCATCAGAAATTCGCTCGGTGACGCGAGCATTCAACCAAATGTCAAAGGGTATCCAAGCACTCGAAGAAGACAGAGCCTTATTGATGGCTGGCATTAGTCATGATCTGCGCACGCCGTTGACCCGAATTCGCTTGGCGACTGAAATGATGTCTCCAGAGGATAGCTATCTGGCTGAAGGCATCATCAGTGATACCGAAGAGTGCAACGAGATCATCAGCCAGTTTATGGATTACCTCAAGCCAGTGAATAAGCAATCATTCATTGACGTTGACCTCAATGAGATCGCTAACGATGTCGCTTCATCTGAAGGTGGCTATGAGGTACAAATTGATACCGAACTCCACCAGCCACTGAAAGAAACACTAGGTAGCCCAATTGCGATCAAACGCGCCGTGAGCAACTTAGTGGTCAACGCGATTCGCTATGGCAACGGTTGGACTAAAGTGAGCACAGGTATTACGGCTGACAACAAGTTAGTTTGGGTGTGTGTCGAAGACAATGGCCCCGGGATAGAGCAAAGCCAAATCGGCAAACTGTTTGAACCCTTTACTCGCGGCGATACCGCACGGGGAAGCGAAGGAACAGGGCTAGGCTTAGCTATCGTTAAACGAATCGTCAGCCAGCACAATGGTTCGGTGATCGTTAACAATCGCAGTGGCGGGGGATTAAAAGTACAAATCAGCTTCCCAGTGACCAAATAATAGCAAACGCAAATAAATAGGGCAGTCACAACACTGCCCTTTTTGATTGTGCTACTTAGCGACTAAAGCCGACCTTGGTAACTAAACTGGAACTTACCTTCACTGTCGGCTTGCGTAGGCAGCCATTTTAGCTGCTTTTGAAATGCGCTCGGAAACTCAGCTTGGGGCTTAAACCAAGCACTAGAAGTGTAGCTCTGATCAGAGTTCAACTTAGCAACAAAGCCACTTTCAACTTGATTACTCTTCTGTTCACCAACCACATCAAAGCTGCTCGACTGACAGCTAAAGTTAGCAATCACAGGGCCAACTTCTAAGTCAGACATTGGTGTGCCAACAGTATCGGTATTCCACACTACGCTACCTTGCGCGCTTTCACAGTATGGTGCGGCGTAAGCATATGAACGTAGGCTTAACTCTACTTGACCATTCAGCTCCAAAGGAACCGGGAGTGATGGTGCAAACTGCAGCACTTTTTGAACTGGCAACGAAGCGATTAAGTTCTCGGCGTATAGACCACTCGGCGAGTAACCGACAATCCCGCGACCTTGGAAAGACAAATCACTACCACGACCAAATCGCACCTGAGCTTCAACACTACCAGTAAACAACTTAGCAATATTCAGTTGCCAATTCAGTGAACCATAGCTTTGATTTTGCCACCTTATCTGGTGCACAGAGCCTTGCCATACTGTCCCTTCAACACCCGTGAGCTTGAGTTGCTGAGGCAAAGGGGCATATTGCACAACAAACTGAGCAGGCAAATGCACCATAGCACTGACAACAAAAACCGAGCTAAGAAATAAGCCTGATAAAACTGTCTTTTTCACCCAATTACCCTCTGCCAAGTTGAAGTCGATTAACTTCAATCATACCGTCTTTGTCACCCTTATCGATATCAAGGAATACGACCTTAATGCCATGCTTTTCTTGCAAGAAGGTTATCCAATCCATAAATTGATTGAACGGCATAGGTGCAACCCATACTTGGAACTGTTCTCCACGTGGCTGGACTCGGATCAGCTCTACTTTAAACCGACTGACACTCGCAGAGACCGCTTGGTTGATAGGTAAACTGGAAACCGTTCTGCCACCTTGCCCTTGAACCTGGCTGATCTTGTCCGCCTTGTTTTTTACCCAAGAGAGCAGTTGCTTTTCACTTTGAATTCGCATTTGGGCATTGTCGGCTCGCTCGGCCACAGGTTGCACAACACCCCAGTACAAACCTCCTAAAATCACCAATAATGAGCAAGCCACCACTAAGCGCTGTTCACGCTGAGAAATACTCAGCCACCAGGTTTGTAAGGTATTAACCAGTTTATTCATGCTTAGCACCTCACATAGGTTTTAGAACGAAAGAGCCATTGACCAAGCTCCCTGAACGATTAAGTTGACCTTGCTCAACAGCAAAATTAGAACCGAGTAACTCAGCGGCCTTTTCAAAGGTTTGGAAATCTTTACTTTGCGCCTGTAGGCGAACTTCATTGCGTCCACTGTCGTACTTAAAGCTAGTGAGATCCAACCCAGGCACTTGATTAAGCAGCGGTGGCAGCTTAACCATTAGATTAAGTAACGCACTCTCTTCAGAGCCTCCAGACAAGCGATTCACTTCACGCTCCATCTCACGCTTTAGATAGCTCACGGTTGGAATCTTATTTTTACCCGGCAATGAGTGACGGAAAATTCGCTCACTCTCTGCACGATAGGCACTCGCCTGAGCTTCATACTTTTGAATTTTAAGCACATTATCAACCACGACCACAGCTAATAATAAAACAGCCGCCACCGCCACCTTTTGCCACACTTTCCAGTAACGACTGAAAGAAGATTTCGGCTTGAACTGCCCGGTCAGTAAGTTGATCTTGCTAGCAATGGCTTGTTCAGCGAGTAGCTGCATGACTAACTTAGGTTCACCGTTGCTCCACGACTGCTGCTCATCAAGCTCAAGTGAAGCAGGTAAAGCTGAGTATGCAGTAAGCGGTAGATATTCATCACCTTCCTGCACCCATTCAGATTGAGCAACTAAAGACAACCAGTCACTCTCGACTGACATCCCCTGATAAGAGGACTTTTTCACCAACCATTGCTGACCAAGCTCAACGGCAGACATGCCATCACTATCAGGCAAAGCTAAGACGTCTGGCATTACTTTTTGTATTTGACAGCCAATATCGCCAAGCTCCATAAGAACCTTTTCTAACCACTCAGAGTCCAGCGCACATACCTGCGCACGACCTTGTGATTTACTCAGAATGGTAAAATGCAGTTGATCGACATCCTGTGCTAAGTCATCTTCCAGCACATAGGGCAGCATAGATTCAAGCTGACGACTTGCACCTGGCGGAATTTCTACATCGGTTAACACTAGGCTTTGTGCCGACAATAAGGCAATCGTTCTGCGCCCCTCGGCGTAAGTCGCGATCTCAGGCAACGCTTGATGACTGTCTAACTCTCCACTCGCAATCACTTCCTGTTGCGACTCCGACCAGACTAACCACTGGATAGCCTGGGCAGTATTATTTGTCAGTCGAACGATCAGAAACTCGTTCACCGATACCTCCGAAGCGACGGCTAATCACCGTCGCAGTTTGTTTATCACTACTAAATAGCAAGCTGCGAACTCTCACTCGAGACTCCCCAACCAATAATTCAACATCCAGTTCAAAATAGGCACTGGTTACCGCCAAGTAACCTTTGCCCTCTTTACGAGCCTCACCAGTGACATTGGCAAACTCTTTTTCATTTAAAAAATCATCGACGCTTTCCCAACCATCAAAGGGTCGGTTTTCAAGCACTTGTTTCGCTTGACCCACACTGAGCGCAGGTTGAAATAGCGCCGCTAACAATGCGGCTTGTTCAGGCTGTATGGTATTCACATTTAATCTAAAATCTTCGCTAGGAATCGCACACACAAAAGGCTGTATCTTTTCCATCACCTCGCCCGAGACCTGATTAACCGCGCGCAGCTCTGAACTATCGGCCATCAGACTATTTGCTGCCATGTACGCTGGCGACATAGACTCATAGAAGCTATCTTCAACCCCAACCGTCGAGTTAACTGAGTCATTATTGTCTAGGTATTCCCAAACTGACTGAGCAATCGTTTCGGCCTGATAGTTTTCGACTTCTAGCTCTTCAAGCAAATTTTGCAGCACTTCCACCAGATAAGGGGATTTATCAGAACCCGCGGTCGAGGTGACACTCGATAAGGCATTGAGGTTGAAACAGGCTTGCTGGTCAACCAAACGACCTTTTAAAGTCCCGTAGTCGAGTGGATAAGTTTGCTCTTCTAACGCCCATGGCTGAGAAAGATTGATGGTGTCTGAGTCTTTAAAGCTCTGTTCAAGCCCTGTTTTGGCTAACGCTTCAGCCCCCACACTGTACCAATAAGCTTGCTGATAATTGATTTGGTTGGTTGCGCGCTTAAACTGGCTAAACAAACGATCCGCCATACTGGCAGCAATACTGACCATCACGGCCAACAGCAACAAGACAATGATCAGCGCCACACCTCGCTGTTTTCTAACCATCTTGTTTCTGCTCCTCAGCCAGCTCCAAAGCCCCACCCGATGTCAGATAGATTCGCTCAATGTTGCCATAATCCTCTAACTCCAAGTTCAACGCGACAGCCTGTGGCAGGGCTAATTTGGTCTCCCAGTTTTTCTGCCACTTCTTACCATCAAAAAAGCGCATCTCAAACGACTCCACCCCATCAAGCAAAGGCATGACAACCCCTTCTTGCCCGGCTGGTGTATCGATATAGCGCCACCACACTCGTTGCAGTTGCTTATCTTTAATCCGATAACCGACTTTGCTGACTTCACCGCGCGGAAACTGCTGCTGTGGATTGTGCCAACCCGAGCGAACAAACATCACCCCCTTCGCATCAGAGTCAAGTAAATAGTCTTTCCATTGCAGCAACATAACAGAAGGTTCTTCGCCGTTAGTACGAGACTGGCGCAACGCCATTTGGCGAAAATCGTTATCCATAAACACCAGTGCTCGCTGCAGTGCTTTCAAACGTTCACTGCGCTCCATCGAGATCTCATTGCTACGCTGGACCTGATTAAGAACCTGATAAGCACCCACACTCAAGCTAGCAAAAATAGCAATCGCCACCAGTACCTCTATTAAGGTAAAGCCTTGTGACCGAGCGCGGTTATTTCGGTACATAGCTTCTCACCGTGACAACGGGTGCCCCTTTTTCGCTGGTTGCCACCTTGACATCAAAGGCTTGCAGCATATCTCCGCTAGTAGACACGGGTTCTACTGTCCAGAACCACTCTCTCTCAGCCAAAGTCTCTTTGCCCTTTTTTTTACTCGGCTTAGTACCAGACAACATCACTTTTGCCATTTGATTGTCAGCAACCATCGCCGCAAAGGTCTTCTCTTCTAGGAAGTTAAGCGTGTTAATGTGTTGGCTGACCGAACGTATCGTTGCAATAGCCGCCGTAGCAAAAATCGCCAATGCGACCAACACCTCTAGAAGCGTAAAGCCTTGTTTAGCTTTCTTCATCACTTTCTCCAGGTGCTAGCAGTAAGATCTGTCCATTTTCTTTTGCCACTATTTGCCAAGCATCGTCTTCAACGCTACGATCTTGCGGATAAATCGCAATAGAAAATGGGGTGACTTCACCACTCGACATAATAAAGACTTGCGGTGGCAGTCGTTTTTTCTTCTCTTGCTCAAACTCTGCAAACATATCTTCATCGAACAGAGAGCCGGGCTTAAACAAACGCTCTTTGTCATTCCAGACGTTGCCACCAAGCTCTAAGACAATGGCTAGATTCCCATCCAGCTCCGTTTCCGGCGGGATATGATGTTGCTCTAGCTTTTGCCAACCTTCAGACTTTAAACGCATAAAGTGATAAGTGGACTTTTTCTCATCGACGCGCAATCCAAAATCATTGCCACTGAGCATCGCTTCCTCATTCAGCAGTTGAACGCGATAAAACAATGACTGCGCCTGCTTTTTTGCGCCATCTTCTGCACTAGCGGGTAACGTAGAAATAACCGCCACCGATGCAAGTGAAATCAGCACCAATACCAGCAGAATCTCTAGCAGAGTAAATCCAGAATGACGACGCATAATGTTTAGCGTTAACCGTTTAATTACTGAAAATCTTGGATATTCCAGTTGCCGATATCGGTATTGGCACCTTCACCACCTTCCTGACCATCAGCACCTAGAGTAAAGATATCAACGTTGCCGTGATCACCTGGGCTCAGGTATTGGTAGTCGTTGCCCCAAGGGTCAGAAGGTAAACGTTTAATGTAACCACCATCACGGTAGTTACGTGGCTCTGGGCTAGATGGCTTGGTCACCAATGCCTCTAGGCCTTGGTCTGTTGACGGGTAAACACTGTTGTCAAGCTTGTACATATCGAGGGCATTTTCTAACGCCACGATATCAGTGATCGCTTTCTGCTGATCGGCCTTTTCTTTGTTACCAAGTAAGTTAGGTACGACAAAGCTTGCCAAAATACCTAAGATCACTACCACCACCATGACTTCTAGCAAGGTAAAGCCAGACTGTTTTTTCATTTTCTTGTTCATTTTATTCTCCACAAAAAGCAGCTTAGATTTGCTAAAAGCTGTTATGAACTCATTAAATTATTCATTTCTAAAATTGGCATTAGGGTCGCCATCACAATAAACAACACCAACCCAGCCATTAAGGCGATAAGAGCCGGAGTAAAGATGCCTAGTGCAATATTGACTGTCGATTCGAAGTTTGAGTCTTGGTTATCCGCCGCACGCGTTAGCATGCTTTCTAACTCACCACTCTGTTCACCACTGGCAATCATGTGCAACATCATGGGGGGAAACAGTTTGGTTTGCTCAAGCGCACGACGCAAGCTAGCACCTTCTCGAACATTATCCGTCGCGATTAAGACCTGCTGTTTAACGTAATGGTTCGACATAACGTCTACTGCGACGCGCATTCCTTCCAAAATTGGAATCGCGCTCGAAGTACAGATAGATAAAGTGCGGGCAAAGCGTGAGGTGTTAAGACCACGAGCAATCTTACCAATTAACGGCATAGAGATGATTTTGCGATCCCAACTTAACCGTAACTTAGGCTTACTAAGGGCAAACTTAAATAGATAAATCAGCACAAACAAGGCTATCAAAAGGTAAAGACCCCAGTTCTGGATAAAGTCACTGGCGGCAAGTAAAAACTGAGTTGACTGCGGAAGCTCTTGGCCCATTTGGACAAACTGACCAACAATTTTTGGCACGACGGCCGCAAGTAAGAAAGCCACAATACCAACCGCGAATACCACTAGCACAACAGGATAAATCATTGCTTGCTGCAGTTTAGAGCGCAACTTCTGACGGTTTTCAGCATAATCAGCAAGACGCTCAAGTACGGAGTCTAAATGCCCTGATTTTTCACCCGCCGAGACCATAGAGCGAAATAGCTCATCAAATACGTGCGGAAAATCGGCCAGACTGTCTGCCAAGGTATAGCCTTCCGTCACCTTAGATCGAACCGCAAGCAGCATAGTTCGGATGCGTGGCTTTTCTGACTGCTCAGAAACGGCTTTCAAACACTCTTCGAGCGGCATACCAGACTGCACTAACGTCGCCAACTGGCGAGTAATCAAGGCAAGATCTGGGGTGCTTAGCCCGCGTTTGAATTGAAACGTCGCTTGGCTAGTCTGCTTTTTCGCTTTCTGCCGGGTTTCACTGACTTCAACCGGGATTAAACCTTGTTCTTTGAGCCGAGCGCGAACCTGACGCGCGTTATCGCCTTCGACTACCCCTTTCTTGGATTTACCTTTTGCATCAAGTGCTTTGTATTCAAATGCTGCCATTAGCCTTCCTTGGTCACCCGCATCACTTCTTCCAGCGAGGTAATACCCAAACGCACTTTCGTTAGACCATCATCTCGGATACTTGGGGTCTGCTCGCGAATATGCTTCTCAATCGCCTGCTCACCCGCTTCGCTATGAATCAAGGTTTGTACATCATCATCAACAATCAATAGTTCATGAATACCTGTACGGCCGCGATAGCCTTTAAAGTTACACTCTTCACAACCACATGCGCGGTAGAGTGTTAAGTCCTCTTTCTTCTTCAAGCCAAACAACTTTTTGCTCTCTTTGTCGGCTTCGTAAGGCTCTTTACAATCGGGACACAAGGTTCGTACTAAGCGCTGTGCTAAAACACCGAGTAGCGAGGAGGAAATCAGAAATGGTTCAATCCCCATATCTCGAAGACGCGTAATGGCACCAACGGCGGTATTGGTGTGGAGAGTCGACATTACCAGGTGACCGGTTAAAGACGCCTGGACCGCAATTTGCGCTGTTTCTAGGTCACGGATCTCACCCACCATCACTACATCCGGATCTTGACGTAGAATTGCACGCAAACCACGAGCAAAGGTCATATCCACTTTAGGGTTAACCTGAGTTTGACCGATACCATCGATATCAAATTCAATCGGGTCTTCAACCGTGAGGATGTTGCGCTCATTGCTGTTTATTTCCGTCAGACCCGCATAAAGTGTGGTCGACTTACCTGACCCCGTTGGGCCAGTAACCAAGATGATGCCATGTGGACGAGCAATCATCTGGCGGAAAGCGTTGTGGTTAGTTTCTGTCATGCCAAGACTATGTAAGTCCAAGCGTGTCGCGTTTTTGTCTAACAGACGCATGACCACTCGCTCACCATGTGATGATGGCATGGTTGATACACGCACATCGACGGCGCGGCCACCAATACGTAGCGAAATACGGCCATCTTGTGGTACGCGTTTTTCTGCAATATCAAGTTTGGCCATAACCTTCACACGCGACACAAGCAAAGGCGCCAGCTTACGACTCGGGGATAGGACATCACGCAATACCCCATCAACACGGAAACGAATTGAAAGGCTTTTCTCAAACGTCTCGATATGAATATCCGACGCCCCTTCTTTGATCGCTTCACCTAGCATCGCATTGATAAGCTTGATGATGGGTGCGTCATCTTCTGACTCAAGCAAATCTTCATCTTGCGGTAGGTCTTCAGCCAAAGAGAAAAAGTCGTCATTGTCTGCGCCAATGTCTTCCATTAACTGACGAGCTTCTGAAGAGTCGCGTTGATAGGCTTCGGTTAGCTTGCCATCAAACGCTTCTTTGCTCAGCTCCTGTAAAGTAAAAGACTGCCCACAAACCCGCTTGACTTCGATAAGTGCCTGAACCGAAATCGGCGCAATATAGTACAGCACCAAACCAGCTTCAGCAGGCTCTAGCACTAACTTAAAACGATTGGCAAAGCTAAACGGCAAGCGTTTAAAGCTTGGGATTAACTCTAGGTCCATTATTGCGCGCTCATCTGATCGATAAATGCCTGAATCTCAACTGGGTGGCCGATATCTTCACCATACTTCGGCAATACAGGAATATGACCATCATCCATTAGCTTCAAGCCTTGATCGGCTCTATACAGTTGCTCAGCGCGAATAAAGTTGTATTTACGCTGCGTAATACCATCTGCGGTCATACCGTCACGAATGATAGTTGGCTTGATAAACACCATGAGGTTTTTCTTCTCAACCTGGGTACTGGTTGATTTAAACAGGTGGCCGAGATAAGGAATATCACCCAGTAGCGGTACTTTAGATTCACTTTCCAGCGCACGCTCGTCAATCAGGCCACCAAGGACGATCATCTGACCGTCTTCAACCATCACTGAAGTATTCAGCTGGCGCTTAGCAAAACGGACATCCACCGCGCCATTAGCACCGAGCACGTTAGAGACTTCTTGCTCAATTTTTAGCTGGACCGAGTTACCTTCGTTGATTTGCGGTACCACTTTAAGCTTGATGCCGACTTCTTTACGCTCAACGGTCTGGAATGGGTTGTCATTGTTTGAGCCCGTTTGTGAGCCGGTAATAACCGGTACTTCTTCACCGACAATAAATGAGGCTTCGCCGTTATCCATCACTGTAATACTTGGCGAAGATAGAATGTTCGAGTTGGAGTCAGTCGACACTGCACTGATCAATGCTGTCCAGTCGCCCATCACTACGCTCAGAGCCGCACCATTTACACCACCGAGAGCAGAAGCGAGTTTACTGTAATCACCCTTAGTGGTTGTTTCCTCGTAATATTTGATCTCACCTGTATTAGAGTCTCGAATTGGTTTCTTCTCTACCGTATCTTTTGCTTCTTCAAGGCCAATCATCACGCTACCAATTGGCGCACCCGCATTAGAGTGCTGAATCACAGCCCCGGTTTCTAACGAGCCCCACTGAACACCAAAATTAAGGCCATCACCCTCTGCCATTTCAACAATCAAAGCTTCAATTAACACTTGGGCACGGCGAATATCAAGTTGAGCGATCACATCTTGCAGTGCGTTCATAATATCGGGCGGAGCAGTAACAACCAGCGCGTTGGTATCTGGGTGCGCGGCGATCATCACTTCACCACGTTTGGCACTGTTGGACTGTTTAGAACCAGAAGACTTTTCTGCTTGCAGGTTATCCGAAACGCCTTTTAGCACCTCAACCAAGTCTTCAGCTTTGGCATATTTGAGATAAACCACACGGTTATTACCCTTTGATGCCATTTCAATATCAAGCTGCTTAATCAATCGGCGCAGGCGCTCACGTACTTGCGGATCGCCAGAAATCAGGATCGAGTTAGTGCGATCGTCCGCCACCAGCTTAGGCTGAAGGAAAGCCGGGGTATTTTTAGCATCGGTGGTCTTATTCAAGGCTTCAACAATTCGCACCATTTCTGCGGCAGACGCATTATCTAGCTCGACCACTTCAATCTCTTTGTCACCCGCTTGGTCAACACGCTTGATGATATCCGCTAGGCGGTTAACCACGGCGGCACGGCCAGTAATTAGGATAATATTGGCAGGATCATAGTGAACCACATTACCCGCACCAGCATTATCGTTAAGCTGACGCAATAGCGGCGAGAGTTCACGCACCGAGACGTTGCGTACCGCGACAACTCGGGTTACCACTTCATCACCATTGATGCTGCCATCACCAACAACGGGTACTGCCGAGGTTTTGGCGTCTTTATCTTTGATAACCTTTAAGATGCCGTTGTCCATTTCAACCACAGCAAAACCGTACACTTCCAATACGTTAAGGAAAAAGCTGTAATACTGCTCTTCAGTCAACATATCGTAGCTGCGCACATCGACTTTGCCGCGTACGGAAGGATCAACAATGATGGTCTTTTCTAGATTACGACCAACGATATTAATAAATTCTTGGATATCTGTGCCTTTAAAGCTGGCACTAAAATCGTTTGCTGCCACCATAGCAGGTGACGTCAATAAGCTTCCTGCTAAAAGCCATGCGCTTTTTTTAAGCCAATGGTTCACTCTGTACTCCTCGGATCGACTGACGCTGCTGCGACAACCTTATAATTCAATGTATATTTCATGTGGTTGACCGTTTCGCTCTACGGTTAGATTAAGTTCGGTCAACTGGGACAAGCTTCTAAATACTTCGCCCATTGCCGCAGAATCTTTGAGATCCAGTCCATTAATGGAAATTGCAATATCACCAGGTTTAAGGCCAACAGCGTCAAATAGTGCTCGGTCTTTACCTGGCGAGAGACGGTAGCCAACCACCTCTCCATCTTGTTTTACTTGAGACATCCGCACGTATTGGAAGATCTGTTTAGCATCTTGGCGGATTTCTTCGCGAATTTTATTTAATGAGTCAGGAGAAACCTGACTGCGTGTCACACTTTTAGGTGCTGGCACGGCGCTAGCAGACGGCTTGGTGTACTTCAGCCCTTCCAACATCACAGTTTCGTTGCGACCAGAGTTGTCGATAATGACACGATCAGATTGCACTTGGATCAACTTAGCGCGCGTGCCTTCAATGACCTCATTAAGACCATAAGTCGCTTGCTGACCTCGGTTAGCAATCACCGCTAAACTTTTATCAGGATTCGAACTGGTCACGACACCGACCAATACCACATTCAGTCGGCTCTTAGGCGCATCTTGTACTTTGGGTTGTTCAACAACAGGCGCATTGGTTTGGTATTTACCAAACAGGTTACTGTTTTGCAGCTCAGAAATATCGATTCGCGATGAACTACCTGAACCAGTCTTTACCACACCACTCGGTTGCCATTGCGATACAGAAGGCGCGCTCCACGGTTGCCAAATCATTTGCCCACCAATCCACGCACTGAGTGTCAGCAGAACCATCATCACTGCAAAACTGACTCGCTGTTGAACGCCAACTTCTTTTAACGCCTCGCCAAATTTATAAAGTGTCATTGCACTATATTGCTTCACTCGCTGTCCCTATCTGTCTGGCTAGGAGCCCTGATTTTTCCGCCTTAAATTATGGTATCGAAACCTGTATAACGGAGGTTAATATTAGTTATCAAAGATGTAGCGGATCATTGTATCAAAATATGAAACAAGCTAAACATAAAACCACGAAACGTCACTTTTTAAGAGCATAATTTATATGATCTTGCTTGAAAAATGCCACATTCGTCACCATTGTTACATCATCTGGGTGTACCGACATCCACCGCAGTTAGAGGGCAAGAAACACAATGGGTTCCCAAACCGAAGCAGTTAGACTCGATAAATGGCTATGGGCGGCACGATTTTATAAGACTCGCTCCATCGCTCGCAATATGGTCGATGGTGGCAAAGTCCATTATAATGGTCAACGTAGTAAGCCAAGTAAGGCTGTCGAACTCGGTGCGGTAATTACTTTAAGGCAAGGGCACGAAGAAAAAACCGTGGTGATAGACAAGATCTCTGACCAACGGCGCGGAGCCCCAGAAGCACAAACGCTCTACTCTGAAACAGCAGAGAGCCTTAATAAACGTGAAGAGAACGCACAACGCCGTAAGCTTCATGCCCACAACCCTAGTCCAGAGCGCCGTCCTGATAAAAAACAGCGCCGCGATATCATTAAATTTAAACACCAATAAGCTCAAGCAGATTTACGAGGAATCGCCACATGGCAAGCAATGTTTTAAACCGCTACTTATTTGAAGATCTTTCAGTACGTGGTGAGTTGGTACAATTGGATGACGCTTACCAACGTATTATTTCCAGCAAGGAATACCCAGCACCACTTCAAAAGCTGCTTGGAGAGCTATTGGTTTCAACAACACTTTTGACCGCGACTTTGAAGTTTGAAGGCTCAATAACCATGCAACTGCAAGGTGACGGCCCAGTTTCACTCGCAGTGATTAATGGTGATCACGACCAGAAAATTCGCGGAGTTGCACGCTGGGAAGGCGATATCGCTGACGATGCCAACATCCATGACATGATGGGTAAAGGCCACTTAGTGATTACCATCGACCCTAAGAAAGGCGAACGTTACCAAGGTATTGTCGGCCTTGACGGTGACAACTTGTCTGAAATCTTAGAAAGCTACTTCGCTAACTCAGAGCAGCTTAAAACTCGCATTTGGTTGAGAACTGGCGAGCATCAAGGAAAGCAACGTGCTGCCGGCATGCTGATCCAGGTTATGCCTGATGGTACTGGCACACCAGAAGACTTCGAACACCTAGAGCAATTAACCGATACAGTTAAAAATGAAGAGCTATTTGGACTAGAAGCGAATGAACTTCTGTATCGCCTCTATAACCAAGAGAAAGTTCGTTTGTTTGATCCGCAAACTGTTGAATTTTTCTGTGGTTGCTCCCGTGAGCGCAGTGGGGCAGCTATCGTGACCATCGATCGAGCAGAAGTGAACGACATTTTAGCCGAGGTTGGTTCAATTTCTTTACATTGTGATTACTGCGGCACGAACTATTCGTTCGACGAAGCTCAGGTATCTGAGCTGTTCAATCAATCACAGATGAGCAATAAAACGCTGCATTAATTTTTACAGCATAGCAAGCCTGTAATTTACCCTTCAAAAGACCAGCACACGCTGGTCTTTTTTGTGATCAATCCCCCGCAATACCTAGTCTTAACCGTAATAAATTAACCTGTTAATTTTTGTCGATTAATAATTATTTTGCTCTAGCGCAAAGCTTTGCGCACACGATAAACTAACTCCACCAATATGTGATGTGTCGCTTAAAACCCCACTAAAAATACGGATATTTTTTGAGCTATATCCCTGTTTTCTATGAGGCCCATTGCTAGCATGGTGAGCAGACAAAAATTCAAAAATTATTACAAAATCCCTACAAAATATTCCGATAAGGAGCACCTATGACCGTTATGGAACATACAAAGGCTGCAACAATTGATCTTACCAAACACGGGCTTCAAAACGTAAAAGAGGTTATTCGTAACCCAAGCTACGAGATGTTGTTCGAAGAAGAAACTCGCGCAGATCTGGAAGGCTATGAAAAAGGCGTGGTCACCGAGCTAGGCGCAGTCGCTGTTGATACTGGTATTTTTACTGGACGCTCACCAAAAGATAAATACATTGTTAAAGACGCTACCACACAAGAGCACATGTGGTGGACATCGGACGCAGTAAAAAACGATAACAAGCCGATTGATCAAGCGGTATGGAACGACCTTAAACAGCTCGTCACCAATCAGCTATCAGGTAAACGTGTTTTCGTTATCGATGGCTACTGCGGTGCCAATCCAGATACTCGCTTAAGCATTCGTGTTATCACTGAAGTCGCATGGCAAGCCCATTTCGTGAAAAACATGTTCATTCGTCCAAGTGAAAAAGAATTGGCAACGTTTGAACCTGATTTCGTGGTGATGAACGGTGCCAAATGTACTAACCAGAAGTGGGAGGAGCACGGTCTAAACTCTGAAAACTTCACGGTATTTAACCTGACTGAGCGTATGCAGCTTATCGGTGGTACTTGGTACGGCGGTGAGATGAAGAAAGGTATGTTCGCGATGATGAACTACTTCCTTCCTCTTAAAGATATTGCTTCTATGCACTGTAGCGCCAACAAATGTAAAGAGAACGGCGATGTAGCGATCTTCTTCGGCCTATCTGGTACAGGTAAAACCACCCTATCAACCGATCCTAAACGTGAGTTAATCGGCGATGATGAACACGGCTGGGACGACGATGGTATCTTCAACTTCGAAGGTGGATGTTACGCGAAAACCATCAAGCTATCGAAAGAGGCTGAGCCAGACATCTATAATGCGATTCGTCGCGATGCCCTACTTGAAAACGTAACCGTCCGTAGCGATGGTTCTATTGACTTCGATGATGGTTCAAAAACAGAAAACACCCGTGTTTCTTACCCTATCGAGCACATTGAGAACATCGTTAAACCAGTATCGAAAGCGGGTCATGCCAACAAGGTAATTTTCCTATCTGCTGATGCATTTGGTGTTCTACCTCCTGTTGCTAAGTTGACTCCCGAGCAAACTAAGTACCACTTCCTATCTGGCTTTACAGCGAAACTGGCAGGTACTGAACGTGGTATTACTGAGCCAACACCAACTTTCTCAGCCTGTTTTGGTGCTGCATTCCTAACGCTACACCCAACAAAATATGCAGAGGTTTTGGTTAAGCGTATGGAAGCCGCGGGCGCTGAAGCTTACCTAGTCAACACTGGTTGGAATGGCAGCGGCAAACGTATCTCAATTCAAGATACTCGCGGCATCATTGATGCCATTCTAGATGGTTCGATTGAGAACGCTGAAACCAAGCATATTCCAATCTTCAACTTAGAAGTACCCACTGCGCTGCATGATGTAGATCCCGCGATCCTAGATCCACGCGAAACCTACACTGACCCACTACAATGGGAAAGCAAAGCGAAAGATCTTGCTCAGCGCTTTATCAACAACTTTGATAAGTACACAGACAATGATGAAGGTAAATCACTGGTTGCAGCCGGACCTCAGCTAGATTAGTGACCTACTTGGAAATTGTTCACCTAAGCCCCTCTTTTGAGGGGCTTTTTGTTGCCTGAAGGCTAAAAGTGTTCCAAGCTAGTAGCACCAGTCGATAAGGGAAAGTGATTGAACGTGAAAAAAGCACTCTTGCTGCTTACTATCCTAGTGGTCAGTACCATCACTCTATTTACGCTTACATTGTATGCTGTGATGCAATCCCGTTACGCTGCCAATATTGTTATCGCTCTCGTCGACAACCTAACGCCTTACCAGTTAGACACCAGCCAAGCACACTATTCACCTCCATTTCAGCTCACACTAAGTAATGTTGAGCTTGAGCATGGGGGTGACAAGATACAGCTTCCTAAATTAACCCTATGGCTGAGCCAGTTTCCTTGGCAAAACGGCAAGCTAGCGTTTGATTCAATCCTAGTTGAAGGGGCAAGTTTGGAATTAGATAGGCTTGATTCACGTTTCTTCGAGCATCTAACACTCCACCAGCTGGCTTTTAAGTACGTCGATATCAATGCTGGTAAGTGGTCTGCTCGTGGTGTAAATCTTCAGATTGAAAGCCCAATCTGGCAAAGTGCACAACAGTCTTTGCCCTACGGTGATATTCAACTCTCGGCTGAACAGCTCTACATGCAAGGGGAGGCACTTGATAACCTGCTGGTCGACATGCGTTACCAAGCGACTGACAGCACGGTGTTTGGTAGTTCTTTTAACTGGCGCGGGGCCAATATTTCAGGCCAAGCAGAGCAATACCCGCAAGGTTGGTCGCTAGTGAATGTCACCATAGATCAACTCACGCTACCACAGTCGGCTCAAATTAAACGCCTTGTCACCACACTCCGCAACCTCAGCTTGCCGATTTATCATATCAACAGTCTCGATATCCTTAACAGCTCATTCAACTACCGCCATTGGCGATTCGAGCATCTTGATGCCTCACTGGAAGATCTCACCCTTGAGCGCTCGGCATGGCAACAACAAGCTGGCTATGCCTCCTTTGACGCAGAAAGTATTAGTAATGGTGAACTGCAACTCTTCTCACCAAGCGCCAAGTTGGCCTTCAGTCACAATCAGATCCAAATTGAAGAATTTGACGCGGATTTCAAACAAGGGCGGCTACAGCTACAAGGCATGGTTTCCCCGCTAGCTATCAAGCTGTCGCAACTGACGGTAAGCGGTATCAAGTGGCTAGAACAAACAGAACAGTTAATTCCTAGCCTCAAAGCCGCCACCGCTTCGCTCAACCATTTAACCATTGACCAATTGGACGTTGAGAACGCGCAGTTTATCCAAGTCGAAAAACAACCATATTGGCAAATCTCAGGGCTGAATGTCGAGGGCGCGAATCTAGTGCTTATTGATCAAGACAAGCATGGGCTATTAGAAGGCAAACTGGAGATCAGTACTAATGCCGCTAGCATCGACAAACTGGTGTCTACTCAAGCACATCTCACCGCTCACGCACACAATCATAGGCTGACGCTGGATCGAGCTTTTATTCCCCTGGAACAAGGTTATATAGAAGCGAATGGCATCTGGGATAAAGGCAGCTTAAGCGCGCCTTGGCAGCTAACGCTCCATGCAGACGGTCTACCGCTTGAACATTACTTTGTAGAGCAAGCTTTACCTTTCTCACTCACTGGGCTTGCCGAAACAGAGATTCAGCTCAAGGGTTTAGCAGGAGACTACTCTATGCTGTCGCACAGTCTGTCAGGGAAGGTTACGACCTATTTCCACCAAGCGACTCTTCAAGCTAAAAGTGTCGATGGAGAGCAAGAGTATCAACACCACTTAGACTTAGGAGCGGTAGAAATGATTGCCGATCGCGGGCGAATAACCGTAAGTAGCCCCAATCGTACTTCACAAATTGCCGGAGAGATGGATCTAACCAAACCCCAATTTGCCACCTTGCTGTTTAAGTCACAACATGATTGCGCTGAGCTTTGGTCAGATATTCTTAATGGTGCCAATGTAATTAAGCAGACTTGTGAGCCTCAATCGATTCCACCATCACCAGAGCGTCACTCTTCAGATACAGAGTCTTCACCAAGTACTGATTTATAATTTGGAATCAACATATAAGTACCAATAAACTCCACAGCCGCCTGATCGCCACTATGAATCGTCACGTGAATAGCAATTCTCGCTTTGCGCCCTGATGCCAAACGGTCTAAATCGCCACTAATGCCATCAAGTGACGTGGACGCAACGGGGTTCTGCGTCACTGGGTGACGATAGCGAATTTGGCTATCGGCCAACACAATATCACCACTTAACCCACGCTCTTTCATCAGTAGCCAGGTCATCCCCCAACCAGTAAGCGTCGCTAAGGTAAACGCGGAACCTGCAAACATCGTATTGTGCGGGTTCAAGTTGGGATTGAGCTGCGCGCCACACTCAAACTGATAGCCAGTGTATTGGTTTATCTTGATGCCCATCTTGTCACTGATTGGAATTTGATGTTCCCATCGCTCTTGTAGTTCGGTACACCATTCCGGTTTACGCAGTACATTGGCCATAGGATCAAGATGCTTGACCATTTGTTGGTGTCTCACCGGGCCACGTTCGTCGGTCAATTCTCCCCGTCGCTCAAAGCCATTTTTCTCATAGAAGGAGATCGCATCCTCACGGGCATTACACACTAAGCGCTTCGCCCCTTCCTGACGCGCTAATGATTCCAGGGCAACTAAAACCAGTGATCCCATGCCTTTGCTACGGCGAGACCCTTTTACCGCCATATAACGGATCTGGCCCTCACTGTCTGGAGTGATGTACAACCGGCCGATAGCCATCGGTCTGCCGCGACCATCAACAATCATGCGATGATAGCTCATCGGATCGTATTCATCACGTTCAGAACCAATTGGCATTCGCCACGGCTCACGTAACATTTGCCAACGAAAGTGATAGTACTTATTCAGTTGGTTGTCGTTTTTTGGCGTGATCAGCTTAAACATAAAAATCCTTTTTATAGAGACGAGGTCGCCTCTCTACTAGCCTTATAATTATACTTGCAACCAGAAGGTTACAGGGCCGTCATTGACTAACGACACTTTCATATCAGCGGCAAAGCGTCCACGCTCTGTCGGTAAAACTTCAGCGCAACGATCAGAGAAGTATTCATACAAGCGCTCAGCGTCCGCCGGATGTGCGCCGCGAGAAAAACCTGCGCGCGTTCCTTTCTTGGTATCTGCGGGTAAGGTAAATTGAGAAACCACCAGCACTTTACCATCGACTTGTTTAACGTTGAGGTTCATCTTGTCCTCTTCGTCACCAAAAACGCGATAAGTTGTGACACGTTCCATCAGACGCTTTGCTTTCGCTTCATCATCGTCTTTTTCTACGCCTAATAATACAAGTAGACCTTTGTCGATCTCTCCTACCACTTCACCATCTACGCGTACGGCTGCCTCACTCACTCTCTGGATCAGTGCTATCACTGTGCTTTCCTTTGTCTTGCTCATGTCTAGATTGCACTGAGTTTATCATGTCTGATTGCTCACTCCACAGCTCTCTTTCGCCAAGTGCCGCCGTCACCTCAGCGCCCACCAATACAATCAACCAACATAAGTAGACCCAAACAAATAAGATCGGAATTGCGGCCAAAGCGCCATAGATCAACTGATAAGAAGGAAACTCGGTAATGTAAGCGGCAAAACCTTTTTTACTCGCTTCAAATAATAGGGCAGCCACAATCGCGCCAATAACAGCATGACGAAAGCGCACCTTCTTATTGGGTACTAACAAATATAAACCGACAAAAGCAAAGAATGAGAGTAAGAAGGGCAACCAGCGTAACAACAGGTTATAGACTCCAGATATCGTCTCACTCTCAAGTATTCTTAAAGAGGTAACATAAGATGTTGCCGCGATACTGGTGCCCACCAAGATAGGCCCTAGAGTCAGTACCATCCAGTACATAGAGAATGAAAACACCGCACGGCGCTTTTCACTCACCCGCCAGATGTAGTTTAGGTTCTTATCGATATTGGAGATCAGCATTAAGGCGGCAACAAATAAGAATGCGCCACCGACAGCGCTCATCTTTCCTGTGTTAGCAACAAACTCTAATAGAGCATTTTTAACCGCATCTCCTGCCGCGGGAACAAAGTGGGTAATCACAAAGTCTTGCAGTGCTGTGCCCGCGTCGTTGAAAATCGCAAACGAAGATAGAACAGAGAGCAACACCGTTAGCATTGGCACGATTGATAGCAGAGTAATATAAGCTAGATAACCAGCATTGACGTTGATCCTATCGTGACCCATTCTAGTCAGCAGATAGCGTGCAAATAACACCGTTTGCTTAATCAAAGGCTCGATTTTCAACTTGTAACTCCCTACTATCTCGGTCATCCTAACAATCTAATTCTAAAGGAAAGGAAACCATCATGCCGTACTTACTGGCTATTGTATTGTCGATTTTTACCCTCACCGGGTGCCAATCTGCCTATTACTCTGCAATGGAACAAGTAGGCTACCATAAACGAGACATCATGGTGGATCGCGTTGAAGACGCCAAACAGTCACAACAAGACGCGCAGCAAGAGTTTACCAGTGCACTGGACGCACTTTCAGCGCTGACCAACTTCGACGGCGGAGAATTAGAAACTGTCTACGACCAGATCAACGATAAATATCAAGACAGCGAAAAAGCAGCGCAACAAGTTAGTGACCGCATTGCCGCTATTGAAGACGTTTCAGATGCGCTATTTGCAGAATGGCAAAACGAGTTAGAGCTTTACACTAGCGCCAAGCTTAAGCGTGCCAGTGAACAAAAGCTTAAAGAGACTCAACGCTCATATCATACTATGTTATCAGCCATGAAGCGCGCCGAAGATAAGATGACCCCAGTGCTCAACACACTGCGCGACAATACCCTTTATCTAAAGCATAACCTCAATGCGAGCGCGATTGGTTCTTTGCAAGGCGAGTTCACTAGCTTGGAACAAGATATCCAGTATGCCATCAAACAGATGAACGCGGCGATTGCCGAATCGGATAAATTTCTGCAAAAACTCAACCAAAAATAACGCTAATTCATCGCTCGTAGAATTAGGTCATTCGACTGATATAAGCCTAATAAATAGTGCCTATTAGCAAGCAGATTTAGCTTCACTTTTGCTTGCTATGCGGTAAAAATGCAGCCGAATAAATGACTCTCTACGAGGACTAAAACTAGTGCTTAAAAAATTAACTCTAATTGCTTTCGTTGCCATTGCTTCAGGCTGTACGGCAAAAGTGCCTTTAGTTGATGGCGCTCACTCAGTTAGAGCGATGACACCACACACAGAACAACTCTATGCCTGTGAATTCTTGGCTAGTGGTACAGTGTCGGATTTACATCCAAACAATGTGACTCCAGCAATTCGCAACCAAGCCTATATGCAAGGTGCGACACATTTTCGCATCACCAAAGCCACCACAACCGACTACAGAGATCGAATGTCTGGTGCAGACTTTGACATGTACAAGTGTAGTAGCAGCTATAAGTAATGAGTTCGAGCCAACAGTATACGAGTCTTGCTGAGTTACTGTTGGTTTAACACTGTTCGCAAGCCCGCCGATTGGCAAACATACCTTACTCGCTCTTCCACCGTTCCCCACGGAACTTCGATCACTTGATAACCTAACTCTACGTAGGTATCGACCAATACCTGGTGAATGTGTAGTGCCTCGTCAAAGCTATGTGGGCGTACCTCATCTTGAACGTATATTGAGGACTCAGGTCGGCAAGTAAACACCTGACTATGGTACCCAGCGCTTTGAGTTAGGAATTCTTGCTCCACTTTACAACCGCCCACTTTGAGGTAAGCGACAATATCAGGGATGGCTCGATCCATAAATGCAACTTGTGATTGCTGTGCGGTAAGCTTTTGGTCACCCATAAGCCTTAAGCATAAACGGGCAAATTCCGGCAAATTTGTCCACGGCAGTATGCCATTAGGTTGCTGGCTCTGTTGCTCAATCAGCGTGCGTGACCCTTCAGCAAAAGTCGCATAGCCATATTGTGCTAACGCGGCAATTAAGGTTGTTTTACCCGCACCCGGACCACCAGTAATTACGATTGGTTTCATTTTTCCCCTATAAAAACAAAAGCCCCAAGTTGGCGTCAACTCAGGGCTTTAAAGCTAAAATATCAACTAAGTGATATTACTTAGCGTTACGTGCTTCACGCTTACGATCGCTTTCCGTTAGGAACTTCTTACGGATGCGGATGCTTTCTGGCGTTACTTCCACTAGTTCGTCTTCATCGATGAACTCTAGCGCTTGCTCAAGCGTATGTTTAATTGGCGGAGTAAGAACCTGCGCATCATCCGTACCAGACGCACGAACGTTAGTTAGCTGCTTACCTTTCAGCGCGTTGACTGTTAGGTCGTTATCACGGCTGTGAATACCGATGATCATACCTTCGTAAACTTCTACACCGTGACCGATGAATAGACGGCCACGTTCTTGAAGGTTAAACAGTGCGTTAGTCAGAGCTTTACCTGCAGCGTTCGCAATGAGAACACCGTTGATACGTTGACCAATTTGACCACCTTTGTGTGGACCATAATGATCAAACGTATGGTATAGAAGACCAGAACCAGACGTTAGTGTCATGAACTCAGTTTGGAAACCGATAAGACCACGAGAAGGCATATCGAAATCCATACGAACACGGCCTTTACCATCTGGTGCCATATCCTTCAGCTCACCTTTACGTAGGCCGATGTTTTCCATGATGCCGCCTTGGTGCTCTTCAAGAACGTCAATCGTTACTGTTTCAAACGGTTCCATTAGCTGACCATCTTCTTCTTTGATGATTACTTCTGGACGAGATACAGCAAGCTCGAAGCCTTCACGACGCATGTTTTCGATCAGGATAGATAGGTGAAGCTCACCACGGCCTGATACGCGGAATTTGTCTGGATCGTCTGTTTGCTCAACACGTAGTGCTACGTTGTGAACCAATTCTTTTTCTAGACGCTCAAGGATGTTACGTGACGTTACGAACTTACCTTCTTTACCCGCGAACGGAGAAGTGTTTACTTGGAACGTCATCGTTACTGTTGGTTCGTCAACAGACAGTGCTGGTAGCGCTTCAACCTGGTTTTGTGCACAGATAGTGTCAGAGATTTTCAGCTCGCCAAGACCAGTGATAGCGATGATGTCACCAGCATTTGCTTCAGCGACTTCGTGACGCTCAAGGCCTAGGTAGCCCATTACTGTGCCGACTTTACCGTTACGAGTCTTACCATCAGCACCGATGACCGTCACTTGTTGGTTTGGTTTAACACTACCACGAGTTACACGCGCAACACCGATAACACCAACATAAGAGCTGTAATCTAGCTGAGAAACTTGCATCTGTAGTGGACCGTCTAGGTCAACTTGAGGCGCTTCAACTTCTTCAACGATAGTCTGGAATAGTGGTTCCATGTTCTCGCCAGTTTCGCCTTCTTCAAGCGTAGCCCAACCATTAAGTGCTGAAGCGTATACGACTTTAAAGTCTAGCTGTTCATCAGTAGCACCTAGGTTGTCGAATAGGTCGAAGACTTGGTCCATAACCCAGTCAGGGCGAGCACCAGGGCGGTCAATCTTGTTGATAACAACGATTGGCTTAAGACCGTGAGCAAAGGCTTTCTGAGTTACAAAACGCGTTTGCGGCATTGGGCCGTCAACTGCGTCAACGATAAGTAGTACTGAGTCTACCATCGACATGATACGCTCTACTTCACCACCGAAGTCAGCGTGTCCCGGAGTATCTACGATGTTGATGCGGTAGTCATTCCAGTTAATTGCTGTGTTTTTAGCAAGAATGGTAATGCCACGCTCTTTCTCGATGTCGTTCGAGTCCATGACTCGCTCTTCAGCTTCACCGCGAGACTCTAAAGTACCTGATTGCTGTAGTAGTTTATCAACCAGTGTTGTTTTACCGTGGTCAACGTGCGCGATGATCGCGATATTTCTTAAATTATCAATCTGTGGAGTAGCCATGGATCTTGATTCACTTATAAAAAAAGCAACCCTCTTAAATCGTACATTTAACGAGCACTGCCTATTTGATTAAAAAAACGACCGTAATGTACCAGATTCTAGCGAAAAACCCAGAAATATGTGATCTGATTCGCTCCATTTCATCGATTATTTTATTGATGAAACGCAAGCTGACTCCGAGTAAAGGCAAATCCCCATTGACATAAGGTAGAAAACTCGGCTGAATGAAGGTCGATTTTGTCTTATCTTGGTGCAACGAAAAACAATCGCACCAATATAGTGCAAATATAGATCATTTTGGTGCAAACAACTGCACCAAATTAATACCAAAACCGCTAATTTATTGAAATTAATGGACTAATTTTTTTGGCACGCTTTTGGCTTTATGACAAATAGCATCGATTAATACGATTGAAACGAAATTAATCAATGCTGGATTTCATCAACCAAATCGAGCTAAACCGCTTTAATAACACTGGAGGTTATCCAAGATGTCAGTAGAAAACGTTCTATCTCTGATCCAAGAAAACGAAGTTAAGTTTGTTGACCTACGCTTTACCGATACTAAAGGTAAAGAGCAGCACGTATCTATCCCTGCTCACCAAGTGGACGCAGACTTCTTCGAAGAAGGTAAAATGTTTGACGGTTCATCAGTTGCTGGCTGGAAAGGCATCAACGAATCTGACATGGTAATGATGCCTGACGCATCATCTGCTGTACTAGACCCGTTCACTGAAGATGCAACGCTAAACGTTCGTTGTGACATCCTTGAGCCTGCAACAATGCAAGGCTACGACCGTGACCCTCGCTCAATCGCAAAACGTGCTGAAGACTACCTACGTGCAACTGGTATCGCAGATACTGTGCTTGTTGGTCCAGAGCCAGAGTTCTTCCTATTTGACGATGTTAAATTCGCCACTGACATGTCGGGTTCTTTCTTCAAGATCGACGACATCGAAGCAGCTTGGAACACAGGTTCTGACATCGAAGGTGGTAACAAAGGTCACCGTCCAGGTGTTAAAGGTGGTTACTTCCCAGTCGCTCCAGTGGACTCTTCTCAAGATATCCGCTCTGCAATGTGTCTAATCCTAGAAGAGATGGGCCAAGTTGTAGAAGCGCACCACCACGAAGTAGCGACAGCAGGTCAGAACGAAATCGCAACTCGCTTTAACACCCTAACGGCTAAAGCGGACGAAATTCAAGTTTACAAGTACGTGGTTCACAACGTTGCTCACGCATTTGGTAAAACAGCAACCTTTATGCCTAAGCCACTTGTTGGTGACAACGGCAGCGGCATGCACGTTCACCAATCGCTAGCAAAAGATGGCGTTAACCTGTTCGCGGGTGACAAGTACGGCGGTCTATCTGAAATGGCTCTGCACTACATCGGTGGTATCATCAAGCACGCTAAAGCAATCAACGCATTCGCTAACGCATCAACGAACTCGTACAAGCGTCTTGTACCAGGCTTCGAAGCACCTGTTATGCTTGCTTACTCTGCACGTAACCGCTCTGCCTCTATCCGTATCCCTGTAGTACCAAGCCCTAAAGCACGTCGTATCGAGCTACGTTTCGGTGACCCATCAGCAAACCCATACCTATGTTTCGCAGCAATGCTAATGGCTGGTCTTGACGGTATTAAGAACAAGATTCACCCAGGTGAAGCGATGGATAAAGACCTTTATGATCTACCAGCAGAAGAAGCAGCAGAGATCCCAACAGTGGCTTACTCACTAAAAGAAGCACTAGAGTGTCTAGACGCTGACCGTGAGTTCCTAACATCTGGTGGTGTATTCTCTGATGACTTTATCGATTCTTACATCGATCTTAAGTCTCAAGATGTAGAGAAAGTGAACATGACAACTCACCCACTAGAGTTCGAATTGTACTACTCTGTATAATCAACTGTAGTACGCGGTATCGCGCCGTGTTACATAAAACTAAGGCTCGCCTCGCAGGTGAGCCTTTTTCGTTTCAGTCGAGAAATATGTGCCTGCTAAAATGACTTCGACAATACTAAAGGAGAGGTTATGTGGCGCTTTTATATCAGCATTGCAACTATGCTAATGATAAGTTCAACCTGCTACGCTCAGACGATTTACACTTGGGTTGATGACAATGGTGCACGCCACTTCAGTGATTCCAGGGCAGTAGCACACGCAACATCGATTGAGCTACCCAAATTAGAACAAGCCCCCCCTCCTCACCAGATCAGTGAACTGCAACCTAAAGACAACAACCAAGAGATGCCGCCTCAAGCTGCAACACCTCCACCCCTAGAAATCAACATAACCGATCCAGAGCATGACTCTGCACTACGAAGCAACAATGGTTCACTTGAACTTCATGCCAAGCTCAACCGCAAACTCAATGTTGGTGAACAACTCCAGCTAATCGTCAATGGCAGCAATTATGGTGCACCAACCACAACGGCCAAGTGGCAATTAAAAAATCTCGATAGAGGTACGCACTCCTTTCTTATTCAAGCATTTAGAGACGGCAAGCTTATTGCATCATCTCAGTCTATTACGGTGCATTTGCTGCGAGCGAGTATCAATTCAGTGAAACAAAGACCTAATTCTTAGGACTATCTCTCGTTTTCACTTTAGTTCTCCCAATCAATGCGCCATACTTGAATTATTGGTCGCACCATTTTGGTGCATTGCACAATTCAAGTTCAAGGACGGGACAAAACAGTGGATAGCGAACTCAACGACATTATTCTCAACCACCAAGTAACGGCGATTCTAATCATGAACGAATCGCTACAGGTCAAATACGCCAACCCTGCGGCTGAGCAATTATTTTCTCAAAGTGCCAAGCGTATTGTTGAGCATCCTCTGTCACACTTAATCCAGCACGCCTCAATGGACCTTGCTTTACTCTCGCAACCACTGCAAAGCGGTCAAAGTATTACCGACAGTGATGTTACTTTTGTCGTCGATGGTAAACCTTTGATGCTCGAAGTGACCGTCAGCCCTATCTCGTGGAAAAGAGAGTTAATGCTACTAGTTGAAATGAGAAAAATCGGACAACAACGCCGCCTATCTCAAGAACTCAATCAACATGCGCAGCAGCAAGCAGCAAAACTTTTGGTGCGAGGCTTGGCCCATGAAATTAAAAACCCTCTGGGAGGGCTAAGAGGAGCAGCACAGCTCCTAGAACGAACTCTGCCACACCCTAACCTCGCAGAGTACACCCAGATAATCATTGAGCAAGCAGACCGACTTCGTGCTTTAGTTGACAGGTTGTTAGGGCCACAAAAACCCGGAAAAAAACAACCCGAAAATCTCCACCTGATCTTGGAGAAAGTTCGTCAACTGGTTGATCTTGAAGTCAATCAGAGTGTCACAATTGAAAGAGACTATGACCCGAGTCTGCCTGAAATCTTAATGGATGCCGATCAAATTGAACAGGCACTGCTCAACATAGTGAGTAACGCGGGACACATATTAAAAAACCAATCGAATAGCCAAATTACCATTCGCACCAGAACGGTGCACCAAGCCAATATACATGGTCAAAGGTGCAAGTTGGCGGCACGAATAGAGATTATCGATAACGGGCCTGGTATCCCTTCTGACCTGCAAGATACGCTGTTTTACCCAATGGTGAGTGGTCGCGAAGGCGGCACTGGACTAGGGCTATCTATCGCACAAAACCTGATCGACCAACATCAAGGCAAGATTGATGTCGAGAGTTGGCCAGGTAGAACAACATTTACGATTTATTTACCTATTTAAACAACATTAGTGGCATTGCTGTAAGGAATACAATATGAGTAAAGGATATGTTTGGGTGGTCGATGACGACAGCTCCATCCGCTGGGTTATGGAGAAGACCCTATCATCAGCCAATATCAAGTGTGAAACCTTTGCCGATGCTGAGAGCGTGTTAATGGCACTAGAGCGTGAGACACCTGATGTTCTCGTCTCGGATATACGCATGCCTGGTATTGATGGGATTGAGCTGCTTAAGCAAGTCAACGAACGTTCTCCTGATCTGCCAGTGATCATCATGACCGCTCACTCAGATCTCGATGCCGCCGTAAATGCATATCAAAAAGGGGCATTCGAGTATTTGCCTAAACCGTTTGATGTCGACGAAACCTTAACTCTAGTTGAGCGAGCGATCACTCACAGCCAAGAACAAAAACAAGATCAGGCAGCTCTCTCCGACGATAACTACACTCCTCCAGAAATCATCGGTGAAGCCCCTGCAATGCAAGAGGTATTTCGCGCCATCGGTCGCTTATCTCGCTCTTCTATATCTGTACTTATCAATGGTGAATCCGGCACAGGTAAAGAGCTGGTTGCCCATGCCCTTCACCGCCACAGTCCGCGAGCAAGCAAACCTTTTATCGCCCTGAACATGGCAGCGATTCCAAAAGATTTGATCGAGTCCGAACTGTTTGGCCATGAAAAGGGGGCATTTACCGGAGCAAACAGCGTGCGCCAAGGCCGCTTCGAACAAGCCAATGGCGGTACTCTCTTCTTGGATGAGATCGGTGATATGCCACTCGATATTCAAACTCGCTTACTACGCGTACTTGCCGATGGTCAGTTTTATCGCGTAGGTGGCCACTCTCCGATTAAAGTTGATGTTCGCATTGTGGCAGCAACACACCAGAATCTCGAAAAGCTAGTACAGAAAGGTGACTTCCGTGAAGATTTATTCCACCGCCTTAATGTCATTCGTATCCAGATCCCTGCACTTCGAGAACGAAAACAAGATATTGAAAAGCTCACGTTACACTTTTTAGCACTCGCAGCAGAAGAACTTGGCGTTGATGTTAAAACACTTCATCAAGCCACCGTCGAAACACTTAACCGTTTAGATTGGCCAGGAAATGTACGCCAACTTGAGAATATCTGTCGTTGGCTCACCGTCATGGCGAGCGGTACCGAAGTCTTACCAGCCGATCTGCCAACAGAACTCCTTGAAGAGAAAGTGCTCTGCGATACATCCACTTCAGGTTCTTGGCAACAACAACTTGCAACTTGGGCAAAAAGTTCATTGTCACAAGGCGATACTGAGCTACTCTCTTATGCACTTCCTGAATTTGAACGTATACTTTTGGAAGCGGCGTTGGAGCACACCAACGGGCACAAGCAAGATGCAGCAAAAGTTTTAGGTTGGGGACGAAATACACTAACACGTAAGCTCAAAGAGCTCTATTAACACTGGAACAAACGTCACAACTTGATCTAAATTGAGGTGATTTGATCAGCACAGGTTAACTCATTAGCTTGAATAATAAGGATAAATCACCTACTTTTTACTCAATACACTCGCTCGCATTTAACACAATAAAAATTTCAGAGTACTGTATCAACAGAAGAAATCGGATGTCAGCGACCACGCAAATAACTCTTAGAACCGCCGTAGTACTGCCTTTTGTGATGATATTTATCATCACTATTGGTGTGATCGTTATGGTTCAAAAAAACAGTTATGAAGAGATGGTGGTCGATATTAGTGATAAACAACTTACCGCTCTGACCGATAACGTAAACCTCGAATTGCACAGTTTTTTGGATGAACCTTTCCAGGCGAGCTTATCCTTAAGTCACTCTATCGGCTTCAATCGGCTTTATACTCCCGGTAACACCACTGATATTGAACAGTATTTTCTAACCGCGTTTCGTAACTTGTACAACAACTTCCCTCAACTTGATGTCATCGGTTTTGGCGGCGAAAACGCGGAGTACATTGGCTTTCGTAAAGAACCAAATCAGGGTTACACCCTTATGGTGCAAGATGAGCGTACCCAAGGGAAGCTGGTTATCTATCGTGGCCAGGTAGTCAGTGAAGATATTCGTTCAGTGTTTGAAGGCTACGATCCAAGAGTGCGACCATGGTATGCTCCTGTAGCGAAATCTTTGGTGCCTATGTGGTCATCCATCTACGCCAATGCGGATGAAAGGCAAGAAATCACCCTTTCAGCACTAACCCCCGTTTTTTACCACCAAGAGTTTCAGGGCGTTGTCGTCACTGACGTCAAAATAGATACCTTTAATACCTTCCTTAAAGAACAACAACGCAAAACCAATGCGATTATCTATATTGTCGATGACAAAAAACGCTTAGTGGCGCAATCAACGGGAGGCCGTATTGTCTCATGGGGGACACCTGAGAGCGAAAAAGGCGAACGACTATTAGCAACGGAAAACTCAAACCCAATAGTAAAGACTAACGCCGACTACTTCACTTCACACAATTTTCATCGACAAAGCGAGACCCAAAGATACGTACTCGATATTGATGGAGAGCGCTACTTTAACCACTTCACTCCTTACACCGATGAGTATGGGTTACAGTGGTATATTGGCGTTGCCATTTCAGAGAGTCACTTACTCGGTAAACTACCCGAGAGCCAACGCAATAGTTGGATAATTGGTGTTATCGCCAGCTTTATTGGCATAGGGTTGGGTTTAGTGGCTTTTAACCGCATTGTTGCCCCCATAACCTCAACAGCCGCCGCAGCCAAACGGTTAGCAAAAGGCGATTGGGACAGTCATATGCCGCAGCCAGGCAGCATCTATGAAACGACCATGTTGGTTTATGCCTTTAACGAAATGGCAAATAACCTTAAAGCGTCGTTCCGAGCCCTACACTCTCAGCTACTCTATGACTCTCTCACTAAACTTTACAGCCGTGAGGGGCTGATTGACACCTGTGACAAGATCCCCTCACTGACAGGCTCTCTGATGTTAGTTGGTATCAACAAGTTCAGAGATATCAACGATAGCCTAGGGCACTATCAAGGCGATCAACTACTGATTACCATTTCAAAACGTCTCAAGTCAGTATTCACTGGCGAGTATTACTTGGCGCGAATCGGAGGAGATGAGTTCGCCATTTATTTACCCGAACAGCAAGGTGAGGAGAGCACACTACAAACCGCAAACCGAGTATTAAAAGCGTTTGCTTCTCCGTTTGTTATGGATAAAGAAAGTGTCGTTGTTAGTGTTTCTATCGGTATTGTTGAGCAGGGTCCAGATCAGAATATGACCCTATGGCTACGTAATGGCAGCATTGCACTTAGCAACGCCAAACAAGACATTCATGGAGTGAGCCACTACCGACCTGAAATGGCAGATATTTCGCGTAAGCGAACGTTAATGCAAGTCAAAATTAAAGACGCCCTCGAACACAATGAGTTTGTGCCATTTTATCAACCACTTGTCGATCTAAAAACTGGAGAGGTCGTTGGTGCAGAAGCACTTGCTCGATGGCTATCACCTTCAGCAGGATTGGTTTCTCCGATGGATTTCATTCCTATAGCCGAAGAAAATGGTCAAATTGGCGCTATCGGTGAACAAATCTTGTTGCAAGCGTGCAACGATACTGTTCAAGGAATGAAAGAAGGTAAATGGGATTCTTCATTCCATATGCATGTAAACCTGTCCGTTAATCAACTTTCGCAACCAGATTTCATTTCAACCTTACAAAAAGTGCTCAGCCAATCGACCTTAAATGCGAACAATCTGACGCTAGAAATCACTGAATCTCGCATTGTGGATAATGACCCAGTGATCATCCAAAACATGCAAGCTATCCGTGACCTTGGGGTTCACATCGCTATTGACGATTTTGGAACTGGATACAGCTCTCTTGCTTATTTGCATAAGCTACCGTTTAACTGTCTTAAGATCGATCGCACCTTCGTTAACAACCTTGACCCCGAAGACTTAGACACCTCGATCGTTGCCGCTATCGTGAATATGACGAAAGGAATGAAAGTGTCACTTATCGCTGAGGGAATCGAAACCGATGATCAAGCCAAAATGCTGTCGAAACTCAATTGTCCGTTAGGTCAGGGCTTCCTATACAGTAGACCAGTTCCATACCAAGAATGGCCAACAAATCTGGTCAACATCAAGTAATCATCACTGCATGTGAGTTTTATAGGCAAGCCACTCACTATCAGCCTGTTTCTCGGTGTTGATAATCATATCTATTGAACCAGTCACGTTTTATCCCTCAGCTTCCTCCTAAGATTAATAGAAGACTCACATAACTATGGGAACTGATCGTGGCTAAATATCTCTGGGTGTTACTCTCTACCATCATATCTGCCACGTCTACGCACTGAAACCTCTAACTGGTGTCCAAGATGAATGGCCACCCTATTTTAACCCTCCGTCTCAGCCTCTTGGTTATGCACATCAAATTGTAAAAGACACGTTATGCCTTGCTGGCTATAACTTACAAACTCAGTTCATGCCATGGAATAGGGCGTATAAATCTACATTAGAAACGAAAACAGACATCTTGCTAGGTGTTTGGAAAACACCTGAACGAGAACAGGATTTCTTGTTTAGTCACCCTTACTACATTAACCAAATAAAATTGATAAGCCCGATCTCTGCACCGATTAAGTACCAAAATATCAATACTCTCAGTGAGATCAGATTAGGGCTAGTTTCTGGTTACGCTTATGGCAAAGCATTGAAATCAAAAACTGGGCTCAATATTCTTGCAGCTAAAGATGTTCAAGAAAATATCCTTTATTTACTTAAACATAGAGTCGATGCCATTTTAATGGATGAAATCGTATTCTCTTGGAATCTACAATCGCTGGGTGTTGATGGGAAAGACTTTTATGTTTCAGAGCTTTCGGTAAAAAGAGTTCCATTACATATTGCAGTAAGCCGAGAGCACCCTTTAGCCGAAGCTATTATCTCGCACTTTAATTCCGCCTTAAGAAACCATTCTGTATGCGAAACCAAAAACGTAATTTCAAGAGAATAAAAACGAAAAAACCCCAGCATTTCTGCTGGGGTTTAAATAGTGGCGGAGAGATAGGGATTTGAACCCTAGATACGCTATTAACGTATGCCGGTTTTCAAGACCGGTGCTTTCAACCACTCAGCCATCTCTCCACAAATTGTTCTAAAACTTAGTCTTACTTAATAATGCTATGTTTTAGTTTTGCCTTCAGACGTTCCTTTACAAAAAAGGGCAAAATCTGAAAACATAAAGTAAGCCTGGCGATGTCCTACTCTCACATGGGGAAGCCCCACACTACCATCGGCGCTAATTCGTTTCACTTCTGAGTTCGGCATGGAATCAGGTGGGTCCAAATCGCTATGGTCGCCAAGCAAATTCTG
>Ga0213841_1000169_pt1 | contig 133469 bp, 108 predicted proteins | sample SWPATP23_FD_160125 | JGI IMG/M metagenome (GOLD analysis project Ga0213841, IMG submission 160125) | Coastal seawater microbial communities from Marineland, Florida, United States - SWPA TP2 #3 | ecosystem: Environmental > Aquatic > Marine > Coastal | place: USA: Florida | collected 2016-08-14
GCTTGACAGCAGATTCCTTAAATTCAGCTGTATAAGATTTGTTCTTCGTTTTGGTCATTTGGACACACCTTAATTTGGGCGGGATATTACCCTTATTTGTGTATCCGGGAAACTATAGCCACTTTATTACCGCATCGGAATGGCTGCCGTACTGCACCAAACTCTCGAACTTGGCGTGTTCCTCATCGTGGCAATAGATACACAGCAACTCCCAGTTGCTACCATCCGGCGGGTTATTGTTATGATTGTGATCCACATGGTGCACCGTCAATTCCCGCAGGTTGGCGCGGGTAAATTCGCGGCCACAACGCCCGCAGATCCAGGGGTAAAGTTTTAACGCCTGTTCCCGATACCCCTTCTCCCGCTTGGCAATATACTCGCGCTGCTGCGCCAGAATACGATCCCATTTACTGGCAGCAGAAAGCTTTGAGGGCATGGTGTACTACCTCCTGTGGTTTTCAGGCCCCGCCTCAGGCGACCTGATGGTTACGCAAGCTGCTTTGATACCATATCACAGTCGCTGGTTGTGATCTCATGGCAATTCCCAAACGGATCACTGAAATACATCGACCAGGCCATCAGTGCGTCAACACGCTTAAAACCCAGTACGTTTTTATACCACTCTTCCGCCTCTTGCCAACTGGAGACATACACATGAACGTGGTTGATACCACTCAATTTGGCTGTCATAACTTTTCCATCCTTAAAAGTACTCTATTATTCCACTCTCAAATAACTTAGCTGAGAACACCGCGTCCCGTGTGATTGCCACAATGTGTGGCTACAAGTCACCGGACGGTTTTACGATAACTCTCCTTGTAAACGGGCGAGTTGTCGAGCAGCCGGCGTTCACTAGTTGCCTGGTAGACACCTGGGTGATAACACCCGCTTGTTGTTTCCTAGCACTATCCGTAAGGAGAGGATGCATTACCTAAAAAATCGCAACCACGGTGCAAATGTACAGCATTGCCGGGATCTTTGCGGATATTCCCTGTGAGGAAATCCCGTGAACACCCACCAATGGCTTACGGTATGTGGATCTCGGCGACACTGCCCTGCGTGTCTACACCTGTCCCGTTTTGTACCCGCCAGCAACGTAACCACCGTCTGATTGCGCCAGTGCTCTTTTTCCGGATCTTTCGGTGGAGTCGTCTCTTTGATCCAGCGCTAAACCTTTCTCCCCGATTGCGCCGACCTGCGCCTGAACCCCTCCAGATAAATACGGTTTGCAAATGTTGTCCTCATGTCAGTTGGGTAGAATTATTTGGCGGTACCCGGCGATCGCGAATAAATGTCACTTCGTTGTCTGACTACATGACTGCATTGTCATTGTGAGTTAGCATTTCCTCGACTAGTTCGTCAAGCACCCGGGTATCCCTAAGGTCCTCCAAAGGTACAACCCACTCTGTGCCGGAAGTCATCTTAACTGAAACTTCAGCCTTGCACGTCGATAAGCCTGCTTGTGCCTGCGGACAACGCCGTCGAATGTGGGCCAGAATTTGGGGGGCTGACAGTTTTTTTGCCATCGATTGCCTTCATTTTTTTGAATTTAGCAACGTATTTCTTATACTTAATACTTTTTAGACAGCAAAAAGGTGACATTGGTTTACAGCATTTTCGCGACGGTGTCTGTCTTTCCATGCATCTCATTCGCGCATATATTCTCGAGCGTGAGATGGCGATCGCAACAGCCGCTGTCTATTGGGTGAACGCCCTTTAAGGAGAACCCCATGACATTCGAAGAAGCCGAGGTGTGTGGAATACCGCAGCCTATTGGACAAAGCGCTGCTGGCTTGTGACGAACTCACGGGCTTTATCGTCGCAGCGAGCCTGGTACGCCCCAGAGGCACGTAGGCGCAGTTCGACGCTCAAGTGGTCGCCAAATCGCCGTTTGGCTTCAACGTTGAGCAGCCGCTCCCCGGTATCGGTGTCGACCACCGCGCCCGCCAGAATCGCGCTATCGCTGACGTCGTTCAGGGCGATTCGGGCACCAAGAAACAGGTCGCGGTCGAACACGGTTGGCGGGGCATCGTCATCGCGACCATCGTACAGGAACTCCATCAGAACGCCTGCGTCGACGGCGCTCTCGCGAATCCCATAAAACGTGTATTCAAACCCGGCCACAGCGGCGTTGAACGCATCGGTCTCCGCGTTTCTAACAACGCTCTCGAACTTCCACAGCCAGGCGCCCCGGGTGTACTGCAGGTCGACGCCGAGCTGGGTCATCTGCTCGTAAACCGGGTGCAGGTGCTCGCCGTCGTCAGCGAGGGTGAAGTAGGGTTCTCTCGAGGTGCCGCGAAACAGGTAGACACCCACATCCACATCGCCAAAGTAGTGACTGTAGCGAGCGGCGAGATCCCAGTGCTTTTCGCCGGCGTCAAGCCGGCGGCGAACAATGCACTGGCCAGACCCGCTGCCGGTTGCAGGAAGTGTTTGGTGGAAGTCATGTCGGAATCTACTTCTTGGGGGCCCCAATTGCGCTCCAGCAGGAGCAGCAGGACAGGCAGGAAGTTCAGTCGCAGCGCTTCGGTCAGTGCGTCTACCTTGTCCATGCCCTCATGCAGGGAGGTTCGTAGGGAAATGAGGATGTGGACGGAGTCGGCGATCGCCAGGGTGAGAATGACGACGGTGGCTGCGCCCGAGATGGGGGTCAGTTTAATGCCCGCAAAACCCTCAAATCCCATGCTCGACAGCAAGATCACACCAAGTGTGGCCAGCGTAGCACTCAAGGAACGCAGGATAAGTAGCGTCAACGCGAGAATGACTACGAACATGATTGGCATCAGCTTACCCATGTCCAGCATGCCCGATTCACTGAAGGCGTTGTTGAGCATGGAAACCCCGCTCAGCGACACGTCCAATTGGGGAAAGGCCTGCTCGATCTGATCTCGCAGTGCCCGTGCTCGGCCAACCGCTTCCGGTACCTCGGTCAGGTTTTTTTTCCGGGTATTGCAGGACCACGTTCACCGCGGTTACCCGTGCATCTTCTGTGAGGAGCTGGTGTCGGAGCAGCGGTTCGGCGGTCGCCATTCGCTGGCGCCTGACCCGCTCAACTTCGCCGCGGTCGGCAAGTATGAGGCGTTTGCAGGTCTTTCGACCTGTGAGTCTAGCGTGGAATGAAGGCTTTGAGCACCTACTTGTTATCCAATTACCTAAAGACCGCCTCGGCTACACGGGCATCGTAGGCGCCCATAATTCGAAGATCTGAATAAAGGGAAACTAGTAGGTTCGAATTCCTCCGCCTCCGCCATTTTGGAAAAACCCAACCCCCTGTAAGATATTTCCTAGGCCTTTTATCTCTCCCGACTTATTTGCAAGTAAAACGCCAGGCTTCTGTTAGTCCGCCTAGCAGGCCAATGCCGAAAACCGTGATTGCAAAGAAAAACATCGAGAAGGCGATCGCAGTATCAGGTTCGACACCATAATGCTGTAGGAGTATGATAGCGGCGACTTCTCTTACTCCTACGCCGGCAATAGTGACCGGGAGTAAGGTCGCGAGCATCATCCCTGCTCGAATGCATCCGATTATCAGTAGCGACAGGGTTATATCCAGAGATTGTGCTATGAGCCAGTAGCCGAGAACGGCTTTCCATGGGGCTCGTGCCTGCCTGCTTTGCGAGAACCCGGCACCATGTATCGCCTGCGCCCGTGGCGGTCTTTATCCTCAGGCCTGCACAGAAGCGCGCTTAAAACATCTGCTGGCCACCGTTGACCGACAACGTGGAACCGGTGATGAAACCGGCATCGTCACTTACCAGGAAGGCCATACAACGCGCCACATCTGCCGGCTTGCCCAGACGCCCCACTGGAATGGTGGCAATGATTTTTTCCAGGACGTCAGCCGGGACGGCGCGCACCATGTCAGAGTCTACGTACCCGGGCGTGACGGTATTGACCGTGATGCCCTCGGCAGCCCCTTCCTGGGCCAACGCCTTCGTAAAGCCGTGAATGCCGAACTTGGCCGCGGCGTAGTTGGCCTGGCCATACTGGCCGTTGATGGATCCGATGTTCACGATGCGGCCGAAGCCGCGCTCGCTCATCCCTTCAATGACGGCGCGACAGGTGTTGAAACAGGACGTCAGGTTGGTTTGAATGACCGCCTGCCACTGCTCGAAGCTCATGCGGTGTAGCGTGCCATCGCGGGTAATCCCGGCATTGTTGACGAGAATCTCGACCGGACCAAAATCTACCTGGAGTTGCTCAATGGCCGCGTTGGTGGCTTCAAAGTCAGCGACGTCGAATTTGATGATGGGGATCCCTGTGCGTTCGGTAAAGGCCTTCGCCGCCTCGTCGTTACCACCGTAATTAGCGACGACCGTATACCCCGTTGCTTTTAGCTACTGGCAAATGGCTTCACCGATACCGCGGGTGCCGCCAGTAACCAATGCCACTCTACCCATATAGTTCTACCTCTAGTGTGTTATGTGTCTCTTTGGGGTGAGTTTTTTCCTGCGGCTTATGGGTCCGACACCTTGGGCATGGTTGTTTTTTAATCGCAGTCTCCGTGTTGGGGTGCGCATGACAGATCAAAATACAACCAGCTGGAATGAGCTAGAGGGGGTATAGATCGTGTTTTTTGGAATTAATTATGTATCCTCCAATCGTGTGCAACTTAATAAATAACTGTCCTAAATCAGTCATTTTCAGTATATGTTGCGCCTATAGGTGGTTTCCTCCGCGACTGACTCGCGGTTCGAAGGGTACACGTCTGTGTTAGCTGATCGAGCGCAAGGCCCACGCGGCTCACGGCGTCTGTTTGTCGCCCCCACTTCCCGATTGATCCCCCAGGTACTGTTCCATAAACCGATCTTCGGTGTCGTGGTGATGGTCAAACCAGTGACGCAGGAATTTGATCACCTCCGCGGCGGCCACGGCCTGGCCAAAGGTTTTGTCCACGCACAGCCCGGTGACTTTTTTCAAAAAGGCCTTGTGCGCTTGCCGGTGCTGTGCCAGCCCCGGGTAACTAGCGTCCACCATGGCGGCCTCTTCATATTTAAAGTGTTTGAGGGCGTGTTCAGACATCACATGCAGGGCTTCGGACAAGGCTTCGTCGTGCGCCTCGGGCGAGTGCTGGATGTTCTCAAGGATCTCGAGCACCTGCAGCAACCGCTTGTGCTGGCGATCCATTTCCCGTTTGAACGCAGGGTAGTTAGTCATCGGTTGTTACCTTTGCCCTTTACCGGTGACACCGAGCCGCCAGGTCAAACCGCCACCCAGCCCCTGATGGTCTGCCAATGTAGCGGCACCTTGGCTTCGGTCTCGGTCAGGCGCGCCGTCAGTGGTGCATCGGTCCGGCAGCGTTCCGCGCGGATACACAGCGCCGACGTTCCCGTCATTTCTTACGCCAAGCCCCATTATGGACTCTTCCAAATAATTAGGAAACACTAGGCATCAACCATGAAATTAGGGCGATACACAATAGGTTTAAGCAGAGCCCGGCCCGCATCATCTGCTTTTGCGGTACCAGGCCTGAGCCGAATACAATCGCATTGGGCGGTGTGGCCACGGGCAGCATAAAGGCACAGGAGGCTGCCACGGCAATGGAGAGCGACAACAGGGTGGGCGACAGCCCGATTTGTGATTGAGGGAGTGAGTAAAAGATGGGAACCAAAAGCGCTGCGCTTGCGGTATTGCTGGCCAATTCCGTCAAAAATACCATCAGCGCAACAGCCAGCGCCAAAAACAGCAGTGGTGAAATACCGGCAAACAACGCGATCAACTGATTGGCCAGAAACATACTTGCACCGGTTTTTGCCAGTAGAACACTCAATGTAATACCGCCGCCGAACAGCAGCAGCACGCCCCAATCAGCAGAATGTTCGACCTCTTTCCACGAGAGCAAACCCGAGCCGACCAACAGAACCACAGCCATGATGGCGATAGCCGCATCAAAACCCTTGCTAATTCCCAGCCACTGTGACAGTGGCTTGCTCATAACCCAGAGTGTCACCACGGCCAGAAAAATCAACAGTACCCAGCGTGTTTGATTGCTCCAAGCACGTGGCGCCGACAGTTTTACCGTCACTGCGGGAAATTGTGGCCGAAGGCACCACCACAGCGTCAGTATCATCGCTGGCAATAACATCATGACGAGAGGAATCCCAAATGCCATCCATGAAACGAAATCTATCTCCAGAGCAGATGCGGCAATCGCATTGGGAGGGCTTCCCACCACGGTGCCAATTCCCCCGATATTGGCACTGTATGCAATACCAAGCAGGGCAAAAACAAAAACCGACCGGTACTTATCCCGGTCAAGGTTGCCCAACAGGCCCAATACTATTGGCAGCATCATCACCGTGGTAGCAGTATTGCTGATCCACATACTGAGGGCCCCAGTGATAACAAACAATAAACCGATGGCGGTCACCAGGTGACCGCGAGCGAGTCTGACCACAAACAGCGCCAGCCACTCATCCAATCCCTGTTTGCGCAGGGCTGCAGCTAAACCGAACCCTCCTAGAAAGAGGAAAATAATGGGGTTGGCAAAACTGACCAAGGCCTCCTCAACCGTCAAGATTCCTAAAGCCACCGCCAACAAGGGCACCAATAGCGCAGTTGCCGTTATATGAATGGCTTCAGTGATCCAGAGAATCGCCACCAGACTCAATATCGCCAGCCCTTTTGCTAAAGGAGGGTCCGCCTCGCCTGTCCAATACACTACCAAGGCTGCAGCAATCGCGACACCAATTGATAACAATTTACGCATCAAACCCTCTAACTATTTGTACATTCTCTGTGTGTAATGAAGGCAGCCGCACCACTAACTGCGCCAACACTCTTATTGGCAGTGAGGATTCAGTCTGGATGAATAAATCCTGCCGAATTCGATGATTAATTACAAAACGCCACTCTACCAACGCAATCAAATAATAATATTCAATAGATTCATTTAATGCGCGTCAGGAATAGGTAATAATTTATCACCCTCCTCCAAGCCAGAGACAACCTCAATTAACTCTCCTTCAAATTGTTTTCCGGTACGGATGAAACGTCTTTCAGAAATACCCTCGTTAAGTACCCAGACGACATCTAGCTGCCCTACCTTGGCCACCCTGTCTTCAGGAATCAACCGCAACGACTCGATACCTGCTGGCACTTGTACTCGCGCATACATACCGGGTAATAAACCTTGGGTAAAAGGCAGGCGGCTTTTCACTAAAAAAGATCTCGATCCCGGGTTTCCCGCTGGAACTAGCTCTTCAATTTCCGCCATTAGCGTTTTATGGCTGGCTGGAATCACTACCTCCAAAGTCTGCGCCAATTGCAGCGAAAGAGCCAGCCTTTCTCTCACATTGGCTTCTACCCGTAACGATAGCGGATTATATATCGAAAGCAGTTGCACGCCGGGTTGCACCGTATCCCCAGGCTCAGAAAAACGATCAACGACACGGCCATTAATGGGAGAACGTACCTGGGCAAAGTTTAATGCGGTCTCGACTTCGCGCAAAGCTTGCTTGGCGGTTGCCAAGTCGGCAATCAGGGTATCGTGATTGGCTTGGGCTTTATCGAGATCAGCTTTGGCCATCACGCCTTTCTTGCTCAGCTCCGACGCACGAGCGAGCGCCTTTTGTGCTTCGGTTAAACGGGCGCTCACTGAACTGATGCGCGCTTTTGACTGTGACACACGTGACTGCAAGTCTGTTTTTTCCAGCTCGATGAGTAACTGGCCTTTTCTAACCGTATCGCCGGCGCGCACGTGAACATACTCGATTCGGGATAATATTCGTGAAGAAATGATAGTTGCCTGTTTGGCCTGTATCGTTGCAGGAACCGGTTCAAACACTGGCTTCTCAATCTGGACAACAGTTACGGCTTCTGCCCCGTCCACGATCGGGAGCGGGGTGATTCCCGCTACTATTTTATCGGTGAAGGATCCGGCCATCCACGCTACCAGGAGCAACAGCGTCACTATAGCCGATAAAGATAAGGCAATTTTGACACTTGGCTTATTCATACACTGAAACCTCAACGACGTCTTCGTTACCGAAGACCAATAAATAAACAACAGGCACAACCAATAAGGTAAACAGGGTTGAGGCGATAATGCCAAAAATAATGGCCAACGCTAACCCACTGAATACTGGATCCAAAATAATCACCAAATTTCCTAACAGCGTGGTGCCTGCCGTTAGCAGAATCGGGCGCATGCGTATGGCGCCAGCTTGAATCAACGCTTCTTTTATCGCTAGGCCACTGGCACGAGCCTGGGTGATAAATTCAACCAAAATCAGAGAGTTTCTGACAACAATGCCCGCCAGGGCAATCATCCCAATCATCGCTGTGGCAGTAAATAAAATAGGCTCTGGAGCACCGGCGATTTCACGTTCACCGAATTGGTTGAGCAGCCAAAAACCCGGCATGATGCCAATGATGGTTAAAGGGATCGCGGACATGATGATCAGGGACAGGCGCGTTGACGATGTTTGCAATTTCAGCACAAAAAAGATGCCAACCAGAGCAAACACAAAGGCAAGACCCATGTCACGAAAAACATCGACGGTAATTTTCCATTCGCCTTCACCGGTCCATACCACGTTGATATCATCTGGCAGTTTCCAACCGTCTCCGGCGCCAAGCTCAAAAAAGTGCCTTGAGTCCCAGTCGCTGGCTGTCCCGGTCGGCATCCCTAAGTCAGCGTGCACATCAGCAACCACTTCAGCGGGTGTTCTGCCAGAAAGTTCAGCCGTTACATAAACCACAGGCCGCAAGTCTTTACGCTGAATCGATTTTTCTGCCATTTGGCCGCTAAATTCCCCTAGTTCTCCTAAGGCAACCAGCGGCTGCGGCGCTGCATCCAAACCATTATTACCGCTCTGTTGCACGATCCCTGCTCGGCCTTTGACCTGGAGACGTAGCAGGTCGTTCATGGATGAACGTTCTGCAAGTGGCAAACGTAATTCCAAGGGTAACGGTTTGGCTTCTCGCTCAAGCTGCATGAATCCGGCGGCATACCCTTGGTTAGCCATCAACAGAGTGTTGTTAATCTCATCGCTTGATATGCCGGAGAGTGACGCCTTCTGCTTGTCGGTGATAAAACGTAAGCGCCGTTGGTCATTTTCTACACTGGTGTCCACCTCGGTTACAAAGGCTTCGCGCTCAAGACGCTGTTTTACGTGTTGAGCAGCACTTTGTAGCTGACCGTATGGCGTGAGCGTCGAGCCATAGACTTCCGCAACCAGTGTACTTAACACTGGGGGGCCAGGAGGCACTTCTACCGCCTTAATCTTCACGCCACCCACGTTTAATGGCGCAACTAATTCACGTAAACGTAACACGATGCCATGGGATTGATGTTCGCGCAATTCCTTGTCGATCAAGGTCAGGCGCAAGTCGGCCAAGTAAGGTGCAGATCGTTGGTAATAGCGCCTTACCATACCGTTAAAATCGATGGGTGAGGGTACACCGACGAAGCTGGCCACGGCCTGCACTTCGTGTAGTTGTCGAGCAATTTGCGACACCTGTTGAGCCATACTGGCTGTTTGTTCCAGCGTGGCTGACTCCGGCATATCAATAACAAGCTGTACCTCATTTTTATTGTCGAAGGGTAACAATTTGAGTGGCACTAAACGTAGCATAGGCAGCACAGCCGCTGTTAGAAACAGGGCTAAGACCACCAACAATACCCAATTGGCATTTCGTCTGCTGTTTAATAACGGTTGCACTATGGCCCGATAGCGACCTAATGAAACGTTGTCCACGGTAACAGTGGCTGAAGACGATTGCGCAGAGGTACGCAGGAATTTGCTCGAGAGCCAAGGCGTGACGATAAAGGCAACAAGGGTGCTTGTCACTACGCTGACCGGGACATTAAAGGCCATGGGCGCCATATAGGGGCCCATCATGCCGGTAATAAAGGCCAGAGGAATAAACGCCAGCACAATGGTGATGGTGGACATGATCAACGGCACTTTAATCTCGGACATTGCCCCCACTATTTTATCTTGAAATCCCAGGGTGCCTTTTTTAATAAAGCGCTGGATGTTATCAACACCCGTGATCGGGTCATCCACCAGCAGCCCCAATGACAGGATGAGAGCAAACAAGGTCACACGGTTAATGGTGTACCCAAAGGCCATGTCTAACGCCAAAGTGATACCGTAACTGATAGGGACGGCGAGTCCAACCACCAGAGCGGGACGCCAACCTAAGAATATCGCAATAAAAACCACAACGGTAAACACAGCGAAAGCCAGACTTGACACCAGGTTACCCACCTTTTCATCAGCTGTCGCGCCGTAATCACGTAGTACCTCAATATGTACATCGCTTGGCAATAATTCCTGCCGTAGCTCCACCAGTTGCTTATGCACGTCTTTGGTGACGCTAACGGCATTACTGCCGCGCTGCTTGGCTATACTGATCGCCACCATGGGCAAAGTGCCCGTATTGGCCTGATAGGCCGGGTGTCGAGCGGAAAAATCGATCCAGTTGTAATTGTTCGGTTCTGCCGGGCCGTCAATGATCTCGGCCACATCCTGCAAAAATACTGGCGCACCATCCACCACATTGATGACCGTTTGCCGGAGCGCCTCTACCGAGCGAATAAAATCACCACTCTCTAATTGTACGGACTCATTATTCAACGACCAATAACCGGCGCTTTGCAGGACATTTGACACTTGTAGCGCATACACAATATCGCTGGCGGTGCTTTGACGGGCAGCCAGGCTTTCGGGGTTCGGCAAGATCCGAATCGTTCTCGGCCTTCCGCCTACAACATTGACCTCGCTAGTATTGCGGATAGCTTGTAATTTGGTGGAAATTTCATCGGCCAAACGCCGCAGTTCATAATCACTGGTTCGTTCAGGCTGGTCGCTCCATAGCGCCAGTATCATGATAGGTACATCGTCAACTTCTACGGGCTGTACTATCCAGTTGGCGACAACACCGGGCATTTTATCTTGGTTCGAATAGAGTTTATTATAGGTGTTTAATATTGCGTCCTCCCGATCCTCGCCCACATAAAATCGCAACGTCACCGCGGTTCGGCCGGTTGTCGATGATGAATACACATTCTCCACACCGGGTATCTGTGCGAGCAGTTTCTCCAATGGAATGGTTACTTGTCTTTCAACCTGTTTCGCTGACAACCCCGGCGAGTCGACCAGCACATCAACCACCGGAACCACTATTTGAGGTTCCTCTTCTCGGGCGGTAAAGTTCAACGCAATCACACCCAACACCATGGCCAGGACAAAAAACGCCATGGGCAAACCGCCTGCCAAGCTGTAAGCGACCAGTTTATCGATTGGGTGTGATGATTGCATACGCTGTACTCGATGAACTACGTTAGGCTCGATGACTTACGCTAATCACAGAAGATCTTGTAAAGGTTTTGAATAAGAGTCTCTACCCTGGGATCTGACAATTGATAATAAACCGTTTGAGATTCTTTACGAGTTGCAACAAAACCGGCCTCTCTGAGCTTGGCGAGATGCTGCGATAGCGCAGACTGCGAGAGGGGAATCCGTTCATTAAGATCGCCAACCGACAATTCCCCTTCCGTTAATACACATAAAATCATGAGCCGGTTGGCATTTCCCAACTGTTTCAGAAAGATCTCTGCTTCTGCTGCGCGTTCTGCCATTTCCGTGAGACTGATCTTCATACTATTTCCACCTCTATAGATCACTGCATGGCGATTAATCAGCAAATGATTATTTAGTGATATCTAATTTAGCACATGCTTATATTGGTAGCAATCCCCGGGCTTGACTATGCTGCATAGTGAATAAAATTGTTCCACAGGTGAGAAGCTGGATTCAGCCGCTTTCCGCTGCTATCCTTTCTTGATCATCCGGTAAAACTAACATTAGAATCATAGTGTCTACCATAAAGGGGTGTAGGGAACGCCATGGATTATTCCGCAAAGTTCTGGGACAGAATCGCCAAGCGCTACGCCAGGCAACCCATCGCCGATGAAGCAGCTTATCAGAAAAAATTGAAAGTCACCCGGCAGTACCTCGATCCTACCATGGAAGTACTGGAATTCGGTTGTGGAACAGGGTCCACCGCCCTGTTACACGCTCCTTATGTGAAACATATTCGGGCGATCGATATTTCCGCGAAAATGATAGAAATCGCCGAGGAGAAAGCCAGGACACAGAATATCAGCAATATAACCTTCGAGCAGTCGACTATTGAGGACTGCAGCGCCCCCGATCAATCCTTGGATATGGTTTTGGCGCTGAGCATTCTGCACCTGCTTCCGAATAAAGAAGAGGTGATCAACAAGGTATACAGAATGCTTAAACCTGGTGGGGTATTCGTAAGCAGTACCGCCTGTCTCGAAGATAGCACTCTGAAGTTTATGAAATATGTCCTTCCGATAGGACGATTTTTGGGTTTACTGCCGCTGGTGAAGTTTTTTACAAAAGAGGCGCTCGAAAACGCCCTGACAGACATCGGGTTTAGCATCGATTATGAATTTCAACCTGGTAAAAGCAAAGCTGTATTTATCGTAGCTAAAAAAGCGGCGTAGTCTAAGCTGGTAGGTCCCTTTCCCACAAAAAACGACAAGTTTTTGAGATGAACATCTCCATTACCAGTGAGCACATTAAAAAGTGCCCATTGATATGCCTCCTTTGCAGTCGCCCTTGGGTAAAGAAGTTTGATTTTGCAACTGTTATAAGCCAATACTTAGATTTTGGCGCATTAATTTAAGTTCTCAGATGACTGTTTGTGCAATGACCGCTCATGATCTGGCATAGGTTTTGCAAGCAAACCTTTTTTGACGTAACTCAATTTCTATCACAATATTTTTTCTGACTCATTGACTGCGATCAAGGCACGCTTTCATCCAAACCTGCTAACCTTGCGAAGGTGAGAGCGCAATCTAATGAACGGGAAATTGCCCGGCTTTAAGCGCCGTCGAGTTGACGTTAAGTAATGGAAGTCATAGAGAATCAGGAAATAGCGATGAGAATGTATACACACGTACTGGCCGCAGTCGACCTATCAGATGAAAGCAAAAACCTGCTCGAAAAAGCGGTTGCGCTTGCGCAGGCCAATGAGGCCAAACTAAGCCTGATTCACGTTGTAGAGCCACTACATGCCTACGGTACGTTCATGGCACTGGATTATTCGGAGATTCACGCTCGAGCCCTGCAACATGCTGACAAGGCACTGAAGGCGTTAGCGGAATCGGTGAAGATGCCGGTAGAGAACTGTATCGTGGCCGATGGGGTACCACAGGAACTTATCCATCAAGTTGTCGCCGATGAGGGGGTCGACCTGGTTGTAATTGGTAGTCACGGAAGAAAAGGGATTTCGTTGTTGCTGGGGTCAACCGCAAATGCCGTGTTGCATGGTAGCACGTGCGATGTCTTGGCCATTCGAATAAAATAATGCGTGTCTGATTATCAGAAGCGCTGCCCTTCCCGCACTTGGATGTCTTTGCGCAACCCAATGGACTGCTTAGCGGTTAATCGGGACAATGATTGCCTTCCGGGAACTGGCGGCGATGGCGCTGCTTGATGCGCGCGTGAACTCCCCGACTAAAGGCTCTGGTGTGCTCCTCTAACAGATCCACACCGTAGAGGATAAACACGGTGAGCAACGCCAATTTCACGGCGACCGACAGATGACCAAGTCCGATGCAGACCCCCAGGGCAGCGAGTACCCATATAGTCGCCGCCGAAGTTACCCCGACGACGGCCCCGTCTTTGGCCAACATGACTCCCGCACCTAAAAACCCTATACCGGTAATGACTTGGCCAATCACACGGGAAGTCTCCATGCTGTCGGCATTGTAGGCGGTGGCTATTTGAAGAAAAATATAGGTTCCCAGCGTGATCAATGTCGCGGTACGTATACCCACAGGTTTGCCGCGCAATTGCCGCTCCAGACCAATGGCGGAGCCACAAAAGATAGCGGCGCCGATGGCGTTCCAGTTCAAAGGAGCGATGGACAGTGCGGTATCGATGTTCATGGTAAATTTTATCGAGGCTCATTGTGGCAAAGTCCAATATTAGGCTATAAAAGAACCAACGCTGCAAGTGGTTTCATTATTTATGTAGGGGCGTGATGTGGGCCCTTGTTAAATAATAAATTTTCACGTGACCACAAAAAAAGATTGATTTACACCCAGAGGAAAAAGTACCAATCTTCGCCCGATGTGATCCATCGGCCTCATATAAAGAGGGCTGAAATCGGCATATAAGAGGAATTTCGAATGATGATAAGGCTGTTTCTGCTATCCGTAGTGTTGGGTGTTTCGTCGAGCTATGCTCAAGAGGGGCAAAGTACCCAGAGAGACCTTAATGACAGATTCTTTGCGGACAAGCAGTGCCGTTTTTGGGCCCAGGAGGATGAAATTCATCCCGATGAACTGGCTCAGTACCTGGCCGAGTGTATTGAGGAGGTGCTGAATGATAATAACCAGGAAATCCCGGCGTCAGTTCAGGGATGTGATACCGAGGATAGCAGACTCTGCGATAACCACGCCGACGCAGATTTTTAGCGGCAATTGGCGGCCGTGATTCCCAAACGGATCATGAGGCCGCCCTCAAACTGGAACAAAAACACCAGCTCAGCATTGGTACCACGGCCGGCCTGTGGCGGTTTGTGTTACAGGACAAACTCAGCAACATTCAAAATAACTTTCCCGAGCCGCCTTGCGGGCGCAGGCCCACTTATTCAACTCCTCGGCCAGGCGTCTACGATCTAATTCTTCTTCCATTTTGCGCCGCAGCACGGTATAGCGACGCGCTCTTTCCCCTTTTTCCCGCCGCTGATAGATAGTATCTGTTTTTTGCGTTGGCGCATCAGCCATGCCAGTATGGCTACCACATACCGCCATAAATGAGCCTGACAAACCTGAGCGGCATGACTCCGGGTGACAATGTGAATCAAAAAAACCTAACAAAATCAATGCGTTAGATAACGAAGTGTGTATACTTGGCTTCTACGTTGTTGAAGACCCTTGTAAGGCCTAAACTGGTACAAGATGGGATGTTTTAATGGGATTGGACATTGTCGGTGGCAAGTTGATGGCGATCAACGTATTTAGTCCTGGCGGCATGGGCTCGGCGCAAAGCTTCGAGAGAGTGAATTTCTGCACACCGGTGCTCGATGCGCTGGAAAGGGAGGTAGGATACATGGAATTTTACAAACGTAAATTCAATAACAAAGAAATGGCAGTGTTGTAATAATACGATGAAATTTGATCAGCAAAGCGAACTCCAGCAATACTCTGTTAAACAAGTGCTGGAGTTCATCGAGAAAAAAACCTGTTTCTCAGGCTTAGTTAATGACGGTAGTTTTTATCTGCGTATAGATGATTATCGGCCAGTCATCTGTACCGCCATTCATAACGGCCATCATTTGCGCCCGGAACTGATGAAAAATTGTTTATTAACTCCACAGGAAAGGTTTTATGAGGAAGATCCCTATACTGATGAACTGATTTCATCGTTCCCAATTGTTATCGTGGGTAATGATTCTCGATTTGAATATGATCTTAACCGACCACTGACTCAATCCACCTATTACAAATCAGCCTGGGAAAAGCAGGTTTGGAAACGCAAGCTTTCCGACAAGCAACGGGATGTAAGTCACGCCAAACACAAGGCCTTCTATTTGGTTGTTGAGACACTGGTAGCGAAATTGGAAGCGTGTTTTAAAAGCTGTATTGTCTTTGATATCCATTCTTACAATTACCAGCGGCACGTAAATGATACACCGACGTTTAATATTGGTACCGATCAGATAGACATGCAACGGTGGGCAGATACCGTTGACTACTATTACAAGCAACTGGATAAAATTCACCTTCCCAATCTGAATGTCAGAGTCGCAATCAACGAACTGTTTGTGGGGCGAGGTTACCTTATTTCCCATATAAACGCCCGTTTCGATAATACTTTGGTGCTACCAACAGAAGCTAAAAAGGTGTTCATGGATGAAACTACCGGCGAGCTGTATTCTTTGGTTTTACAGGACCTTAGGGCGGGCGTTAAAGATGCGGTTACCCAAACGGCAGCCTATTTTGCGCGAAAATTTTCAAAAACACCCGGTCGTAAATCCGTGCAAAAAGCAGATATGCTCTCGTCTCATATTGAGTCTAACGTAAAACTCGTGGATGCTGAGCTTTATGCGCTATGCAAAAATCTAGATACGCTTTCGTTTATTAATCCAAACAATCTTAAGACGGAAAAGCGTCGATTTTTAGAACGTAAAGGAGATTATTCGCCGGATTTTAGGTACAGACAACTGAATTTTAATCCGTATGCACTTAAAGCAAATCTCTATCAGCTACCGGTTGATACCATTGAAGATGCTGGATTGCAGCAATTTTATAGGTCCATGGTTGAAAACCTGGTTTGCAGGATTGACATGTTAGCATCACCTGATGATGACAACTTTACGTTTAACTCCTTGCGTTATTTCGGAAAGCCAGACTCAGGGCTATTGAGGATAGCGGAGTTTATTGCCAAGGCCCCTTATCCGGAAAGTACAGGAACATCCCCTGTTTTTCAGACATTAAAGGATGTTGATTATGCCGTTGAGTTTATGCGGCAAAAAGCGGAGCAATGGAATATCGACTGTCATATTGAAAAATCCAGTAAAACGGTTGCAAAGATCATGCTCAATCATGACAAAAAAGCTCTGTTACTCGCCGCCGGGGCAACATTTACAGAAAGCGAGCTTAATGCGTTTGCTTATCACCAATTAGGCATCCACATGTTTGCCTCATTAAATGCACACAAGCAGCCATTAAAGATCCTGTCCATCGGATTACCGGGTTACAATCAAACTCAAGAAGGACTGGCTGTATACAGTGGATATTGTTCCGGAACACTGACATTTAGCCGACTTAAAACGTTAGCATTGCGGGTAGTGGCTGTTGCGCATATGTTGTCTTATAAAGATTTTAGGAGAACATACGGGGTATTGATTGAAGACTACCAAGAAGATTCGGACTCCGCCTTTGCAATCACTGCCCGAGTATATCGAAGAGGAGGGATCACTAAAGACTATCAATATCTCAGTGGTTTCAGGGAAATTCTAGACCTAAGTGAATCTTTCGACTTAAACACGCTTTTGGCTGGCAAGCTGTCAACAACCTCATTACCGATACTCAATGAAATGATAAACCGGGGGTTTGTCATCAAACCTGGAAACAATCAAGTATTTATGAAAACAGACAAGCCTAGCGATCCGGTGGTTGAATATCTTGTGCAGACCATCAGGCAATATCAGGAGAAAAAATAGGACACTCAGAGGGTGAACACTGTGTTTTTAACTCGTCGTTATGATGTGAAGTGTGCGCATCCGGGTGAGTGCTTTATCCCATCTAGTGGGATCCCCCACAGAGGTAGGTAGAGAAGAATGTCAACAACGAGCGGAGTTAACCGCAATCTGCTTGATACAGATCAGGACGCCCATTGGCATCAGGCATTATGCTATGAGCCTTATTTAAGCCGTTAAACAGGCCAAGGTAGCCCCATGATAGAAAATTTTAATGACCTCTTAGACCAATCAATCCAGCAGGAAGACGCGCAGCGCCTGCTGTTTCTATTTGCCGCTACCGATGTGGTTAAGAAAACCAAGAAACGTGACGAAAAGAAGGGCACGCTGTCGCCGGTTATGTGTGTTGACAAACTATCCTCTGAGATTGAGAGCTTTCAGGCGCTAGTAGCCGAAGCTGACCGTATTACACCAAATTGGGATATGCTGTTGGTTGCAGGCCTGTCGGGTGATGGTGACACGCCACCAACTACCGAAGAGGCTGAGCCCTATCTCAATAAAATGGTCAATGATCTTTCTTCAGGGCAAGACTTATCGCGCTATGTGATTTTTGACCGCCAGGAGAATCCCATTGTGATTCAGGCAGTTTAATCAGCTGCCTTTTGCTTGTAGCGTATTCCTCGCCGGTCAGTCCACACGCGAAGCGGAGTTGCACCGGCCACCGGCCCGCACGGCGGCAACCGTGCGGCCCATGGGTCACGTGACTGCCTGCATATCCGCAAAATTTACCGCCAGGGCATATACTTTTCAACCAACTGGTCGATCGTAAAGGTCGCCGGGCGCTGCCTGGGCGGAAAGGCCTCAAAGGTTTTCAGAAACTCGGCTGTTTTCATCCCTCCCAGGGCCAAATAAGGGCCTGCTTTGCGTCCCCACCACTCATTGTAGGCATTGGAGTCGGTATCCGCCCGCTCGAGTGGATCGCGCCTCAGATTAAAAAGCTTGGGGATACGGAGTTTCACAAAGGGCTCTCGCCAAACATCGAAGCGATGGGCGCGCTGTTCGGCATAGATCACCTTCCAGTCACCGAGCCGAACCGCCGTCAGTTCACCGTCGTCACTGAAGTAAAAGAACTCCTCACGCGGCCCCCGGACTTGCTTGCCCGTTAGATGGGGCAGAAAGTTGTAGCCGTCCAAGTGAACGTTAAAGGAGCGGTTACCCACCCTATGTCCCACTTTCAATTGCCGTTTGACATCGGGTTCGCCGACAGCCGCCATCAAAGTAGGCACCCAGTCCAAATGTGACATCACCTCATTGGAGACGGAGCCCGGTTTGATGTGACCCGGCCAGCGCGCCATCGCCGGCACCCGGAAACCGCCTTCCCAGTTGGTATTTTTCTCCCCGCGGAAAGGCGTAATGGCTGCATCTGGCCAGGTGTTGTAGTGAGGGCCATTGTCGGTTGAATAGATCACGATGGTATCGTCGGCGATGCCCAGCGCGTCCAGTTTATCCAACACCTGCCCCACATGCCTGTCGTGAGCCACCATGGCGTCATTGTAAAACCCCTGCCCCGACAAGCCCCGTTCACTATCATCGATATGGGTGTAGAAATGCATCCGCGTGGGGTTGAACCAAAGGAAAAAGGGCTTGTCGGCGTTATGGGCCTTGTCGATGAATGTCAGGGCGCCTTCTAGAAACTCCTTGTCCACGGTTTGCATACGCTTGCGGGTCAGTGGGCCACTGTCCTCTATCCGCCCGTCCGCATAGCTGCGAATCACTCCCCGCGGACTGAAACGCTTGCGGAATTCCGGATCTTTCGGGTAATCGGGATCTTCGGGTTCCTCCTCCGCATTGAGGTGATAAAGATTACCGAAAAACTCATCAAAACCATGGTTGGTGGGTAGGTATTTATCCTGATCACCCAAGTGGTTCTTACCAAACTGACCGGTCGCATAGCCTTTGGTTTTCAATAACTGGGCCAACGTCGGATCTTCCGCCTGGAGGCCGCGATCCGCCCCTGGCATGCCCACCTTGGTCAAACCGGTGCGCACCGGGTGCTGGCCGGTGATAAAGGCCGAACGCCCCGCAGTACAGCTCTGCTCGCCATAGTAATCGGTAAAAATCATGCCTTCGTTGGCAATACGATCGATATGGGGGGTACGATAACCCATAATACCGCGCGTATAGGCACTGATATTCCAGATACCGATATCATCTCCCCAGATCACTACTATATTGGGCTGCTTTTGCGTCGCTGCCGATACCAGCGATGACGCTAAAACCAACCCGGCAACGATGTGCCAGCGCGCCCATTGTTTGACTAGATCGATCACCTTTTTAGCTCCCGCTTGCATTTCGATTACAACATTAACCGTGTGATATCAGTTTTTATCGGGCACCAGTATAGAGCGGAGCAGGGGTAAAGAGAGACACCATACACGCCAAGTTATTAACCCGCAGCGATCATAGGGCAATAACAGGTAAAGTGAAAACGGGGATCAATCCAGGTGTTGTTGTCGATATTCCCCTGGAGGGATTCCAGTCCAGCGCTTGAACGCCCGGGCAAAACTGCTGTTAGAGGAAAATCCCAGGCGAAAACTGATTTCACCCAGGGGAATGTGTGATTGATGGATAAACTGCTTGGCCAGATCCTGGCGCACATCGTCCAGCAAATCCTTATAGCTGGTGCCCTGTTCATGCAACTTGCGCTGCAGGCTGCGCAAGCTGACATTCAATGCCTCAGCCATGAGTTCCCGGGAAGGTTCGCCCAGCGGCAGCAGCTCCACCAGCTTGGCACGCACTCGATTGAGCATATCGCCTTTATCGAGACGAGCCAGGTACTCCAGCATTAACTGTTCATTGTGGACCAGCAGATCCGTATTGGCGGTCGGCAGGGCTTCATGCATCACCGATCGATCAAAATAGAGGCAGATCGCATCATTGCCAAAAGAGACAGGGCAGCCAAAAAACGCTTCATAATCCGTAGCAAACACCGGCTCTTCTCGTACCAGGTCGACCCTTTGTGGCTGCAAGCCAACACCGTACAATGAGCGGCACAGACTCAACACCGCCGATATCGACGCCTCGTGAGCATGGTGTGTAACCACGAAGGAGCCGGATTCATCCCTGTGAATTCGGCTGCGTAAAAGCAGGCACTCCCCCTCTTCCTCAACAACGACTTTCCCGGCTGTTGAAAATACTTTGGCGTAGCGCTGCATGCATTGCAGGGCCTTGTGCAGGGAACCGCTCACCCACATAGAGACACTGAGCGCGTAAAACGTCGAAGGGCTGACAAAGGTACCGGCGCGCACACCGAACAGCGGGTCCCCGGAAAGCTCTACCGCCCGGTTCCACAGCACCGTCATCAGCTCCGTGGAATAGCGGGTATTAGGATCGCTCGCATCCTCCAAATTCACACCACAGGATTTACATAATGCGCGTCCATCGTGGCCATACTCCTCCAGGGCCCTGGCAATAATGACTGCCCAACTGCCAATGGTGCTGTGCTGCTTCAGCATAAGTGGTTTGTTCTCTCTATACGCCGTCCCATTCCCTTGGGGGTAAGTCCTTATTTTATCATCGCATAACAACCTGGAAATGCAACCGCGAGTCGTCTGCTACGACCTGTTACAATCAACGCGATTAACGATTGGCGAAATACATAGTCACTTCAAAACCAATACGCAAATCAGTGTAGGCGGGTTTGCACCACATAACGGTGCCCTCCATTTATTGACGCTTATCAAGTGTCGCTGTCAGGTCAGTTGGCGATAGCGATCAACCGGCTGGGTTCAATTGGATGGCTTTGATTTCGATAAACTCTTTCAAGCCCTCATCCCCAAGCTCGCGGCCATTGCCGGACTGCTTGTAGCCTCCAATGGGCGCCACCGGATTAAAAGGCCCGCCGTTGATATAAACTTGCCCCGTCTGCATCCGGCGCGCTACCTGAATGGCACGCCCGGTATCGGCTGACCAGACCGCACCGGACAGCCCAAAGGGTGAATCATTGGCAATCGCAACCGCCTCTGTCTCGTCCCGATACGGAATCAGGCACATGACCGGGCCAAATATCTCTTCACGCGCAATCACCATCGCATTGTTGACATCGGCAAATACTGTCGGTCGCACGTAGTAACCGGTTTCCAGCCCCTGCGGCGGTTCCAGGCCTCCAGCCACCAAGGTAGCTCCCTCGCGGATGCCCTTGCGGATATAATCGAGGACGGAGTCCCGCTGGGCTGCCGATACCATCGGCCCCATAAACGTCGCTGAATCCGCCGGATCACCCACTTTGATCGCATCGGCCGCCGACTGCGCGATCTGTACCGCCTCCTCGTAGCGCGCAACGGGTATTAACGTACGGGTCAAGGCGATACAGGTCTGTCCGCTGTTGGCCATCACCTGATCCACGTTGTAGCGAATCGCGGCTTCGAGATCGGCATCATCCAGAATGATGTTGGCGGACTTGCCGCCGAGTTCCAGGCACACCCGTTTGATGGTTCGACCACCCATTTCGGAAATGCGTTGCCCCACGCCGGTCGATCCGGTAAAGGAGATCATATCCACTTGCGGATGGGTACACAGCGCCTCCCCCACAACCCGTCCGGCGCCGGTCACGAGGTTAAAGACACCCGCCGGCAGCCCCACCTCGTCGACAATTTCCGCTAACAAAAACGCGTTGAGCGGTGTTTCCTCCGAGGGTTTTACCACCATGGTACAACCGGCAGCCAGCGCCGGGGCCACCTTGCCGACAATTTGATGCAACGGGTAGTTCCAGGGGGTGATCAGTGCGCAGACACCAATCGGCTGTTTGACTATCAGTGAGTTCCCCACCTCCTCGGTGGCGTCCATCAATGCCGCCCGCTCAGCGTAGGTCGCCATCACTGCAGCGGGCAGAGTTGCCTGCACCTCCATGGCAAACTGCTGCGGCGCCCCCTGTTCCACGCGGATAGTGTCCGCGATCTCCACCTGACGTTCACCCAACTTGGCGGCAATGGCGTCAATATAGCGCCGCCGCTCCTGTGCCGGCGTCTGCGACCACTCGGTAAATGCGCGCCGCGCCGCAGTTACAGCCCGATCCACATCCTGTCCATTGCCCCGCGGAATGCGACCGCAGACGGTCTCCGTAGCGGGGTTGATGACCTCGGAAAAGGCGGTGCTGCAGGTTACCTGCCACTGCCCATCGACATAAAGCTTGTCGTAGTTTTTCGTCATTGCGTTACTCCTGAATCAATAACAACCGGCGTTAACGTTGAGGGAGCTGTCCCGGCCTCAATCCTGATTTGCCACTGCGGCTGGCGCCTGGGGATTAGCCTGAGACTGCGTCAAACCCTGTTCCGCCAGGGTCTCGTGTGCCCGTTTGATCAGATAGGCGTGAATCGCCTCGACATCCCCGACTGACAACATGTCTTTAAAACCCACCATACCCAGCCCCCGGAACAGGCCGTCCAGCACAATCTGGTTGAACAGTTCATGTTTGGCCGGGTGCAGATAGCGCAAGTCTGGCACCTCACTACCGGACACGGCACGATCACCGTGGCAAACATGACAATGATGCATATACAGTTTCTTGCCCTGCTTGACCGTTTCGGCATCGGCTGTCAGCGGCGGCGGCGCCAGCAATTTCTCGGGCTCCCCCTCCGGCGGCGGCAGTTGCTCCCTGCCCTCCAGCTTGTACACCAATAGACGGCTGCGGTTGCGGCTACCGGCGCTGCGTTTGGCGATCTCTCCTGTCGCTAGCGCAAAGGCGCCACCCCAGCCCGCCATCACGGCGATATATTGTTCCCCCTCTACGGCGTAACTGATAGGTGCGGCGACGATGCCGGTCTGGGCCCGCGCCGACCACAATTGCTCTCCCGTGTCGGCCCGGTAGGCCACAAACTCACCTTCGGCATTGCCCTGGAACAGCAAGTTGCCAGCGGTACTCAGCAGACCGCCGTTCCAGGCGTTGCTGTGCTGTACCCGCCAACGCTCTTTTTGCGCCACCGGATCCCAGGCGCTGATATGCCCCCGGATCATCTTCAACACCGACTCGCGCGCCGCTTTGTCATCCGGCACGCCGGCATCGGCAAAATCGACACCGGTATTCCATTTGCTGGTACCGTATTCGAAATCGGCCTGATGGGTATAGGCGAGGGGAATTTCCTGTGCCGGGATATACACCAACCCGGTGTTGAGACTGTAGCTCATCGGGTGCCAGCTGTGGCCACCCAGTGCCGCCGGAAACACCACCTCGGTGGAGTCAAGATAACGCACTCCCGGGTTTTCCACGGGCCGCCCGGTGACGGGATCCACATGACTGGCCCATGTGACTTTGGTGTATTTTTCGGCGGAAATAAACTCTCCCGTGACTCGGTCGAGTACATAAAAGAAGCCGTTTTTCGGCGCCTGCATAATCACCTGGCGCAGCTGGCCGTCTATCTCCAGATCGGCCAGGATCATATGCTGGGTGGCGGTATAGTCCCAGCTTTCACCGGGCGTGGTCTGATAATGCCAGACGTATTCACCGGTATCGGGGCGCACCGCCACAATCGACGACAGAAACAGATTGTCGCCACCGCCGGGGCTACGGATCTGCCGGTTCCAGGGCGCGCCATTACCCACGCCGATATAGAGCAGGTCCAGCGCCGGGTCATAGGCCATGGAATCCCATGCGGTACCACCGCCACCCACTGTCCACCACTGGCCGCCTTTCCAGGTGGTTGCCGCCATTTCCAACGCTTTTGACTCGAACGGCTTGGATGGGTCACCGGGCACGGTATAAAAGCGCCAGACCTGCTCACCGGTCTCCGTATCATAGGCGCTGACGAAACCACGCACCCCCAGCTCAGCGCCGCCGTTACCGATAATCACCTTGTCTTTCACCACCCGGGGAGCGCCGGTGATGGAATAGGGCTTGTCTTTAGGGGTCGTCTGCACCTCCCAGATGCGCTTGCCGTTGTCAGCGTCGAGGGCTATCAAACGGCCATCCAGTGTGCCGACAAACACTTTACCTTTCCACACTGCCACCCCGCGATTGACTGCGCCACAACAGGCATTGGCGAGCCACTCCCGGGGCACCTGGGGGTCGTAATGCCAGCGCAGATCACCACTTTGGGCGTCAAAGGCGTAGACCATACTCCAGGCACCGGTCACATAGATCACCCCGTCCACGACAATCGGCGTCGACTCCATACCGCGTTTGGTGGGAAAATCGAAATACCAGGTCAGGCCTAAATCCGCCACATTGTCGCTATTGATCTGCTTGAGCGGACTATAACGCTGCTCATCGTAGGTGCGGCCATGGGCCATCCAATTATAAGGCTGAGCATCCGCACTGATTATGCGTGTCGCGTCAATGGCTCCTATAGCTTTTGATGACGCGGGTGTCTGCTCGCGAACTTCGGGGGTTTCTTGTTCGGAGCCACCGCAGCCCACTAACAGTGCCGCCACCACCCCCACCAACCAGTATCGGGTCATCACTAGTCCTCTTATCACCATCAGTATTGACAATCACATTATTATAGAGCGTCGTAGTCTATCCACATTGACCCGCACCCAGGCATACCTGACGTGCCAAACCTTTAGCTCTAAGACTTGCAACCAGTGCGTCCATGCCAAAACATAAAGAGGATCACCAGGTCAATCAATTGGCACATCCGGGATAACAGCCGCTAGCCTAAACTCTCTATTGTTAGCAGCGTTAGCGGCCACCCGTTAATGATCAGCTTTCCATTCTGTTCATGGCACAGAAAATGCCAGAACATGAAAAATAAGAAACACGAGGAGAAATATATATGCCATCCAATAAAAATGGCTTTTATCGACGCGCACTGGTCGCTGCCCTTGGCAGCTTTATCACAGCCACCTCCCAGGCTGAAATCCTCGCATTGGAGGAGGTAGTAGTAACCGCCCAGAAGCGCGCCGAGAGCCTGCAAGACGTCCCTATCTCGGTCAGCGCTATGACCGGTGATAAACTCAGTGAAGCGGGTATCAGCCGCATTGCTGATCTCCAGGCTTATGTCCCCAACCTGAGCATGACCGAAGCCGCGCTCGGTTCCAACGTTTATATTCGCGGTATGGGCTCTCAGGTGAACCAGGGCTTTGAGCAATCCGTGGGTACCTATGTTGACGGCATCTACTACGGCCGCGCCCGCCAGCTACGCGCGCCTTTTTTTGATCTGGAGCGGGTGGAGGTACTGCGCGGACCACAAGGCATTCTGTTCGGCAAAAATTCCATTGCCGGTGCACTCAACCTGACCACCGCCAAGCCCACCGATGAATTCGAAGGCGAGATTGCGGCCCTCTACGAGCCCAAGCACGGTGAAAAAGAGGTCTCTCTGGTGCTCTCCGGGCCACTCAGCAATAACCTGAAGGGCCGCCTTGCGCTTCGCCAGCGGGAGATGGACGGTTTCGTCGACAATGTTGCGCGAGATGAGGATCAACAGCAAACCGACGAGCAGGTTATCCGCGGCACGCTGGTCTGGGATGTCAGCAACGATTTGGATATCACCCTGAAAGCCGAGTCCGGCACCTTCGACAGTGATGGTCGCAATCTGATTAGCCTCGGCGAAGCGCTGCCCGGCCGTATTTCGGTTGTTAATGAATTCCAGAAACGCGAAGCCGACGACAAGGAATTCAGTGACAACGATTACGAAAACTACACCTTAACGGTCAACTATAGCCTGGGCGAACATACGCTAACCGCGGTGAGCGGTTACTCCACCTATGAATTTGAAGAGTCCGTCGATACCGATTTTGGCCGACTCAGTCTGGTGCAGACGCCGTCTGAAGAGGATTTCGAGCAGTTTAGCCAGGAGTTGCGCCTGACGTCACCGGTAGGCGAAACTTTTGAATATATTGTCGGCGCATTCTATCAGACCAATGATGTCTCCTTTGCCGAACCTGTACCCGTGACCCTGCCGGGAGTGCAGGTGGTATTGGATCGTCAATACGGCACCGAGAGCGATACCTGGGCGGTATTTGGTCAGGGGACCTGGAATTTCAACGAGTCGCTGCGCACCACACTGGGACTGCGTTACACGGAAGAAGATAAAGAGGGCTTCCGCCGCCTTGCCACTCGCAACCTGGACGGTTCACTGTTTGGCGGCCTTGATCCCCTGGGGGCCGACGTACCACCGCTGGGGCTGTTTCCTCACGACCTGGCAGGCAAGCGCGACGAAGAGAGCCTGACTCCCATGGTCAATGTTCAGTGGGATGCCACGCCGGATGTCATGCTGTATGCCAGCCTGTCCACCGGATTCAAAGCCGGTGGCTTTGACGCTCGCAGTAACCGCCGCACCCTGGCCGATGGCAGCCCGGCACTGGAGTTTGAAGAGGAAGAAGCACTCGCTGTTGAGCTGGGCAGCAAAATGACCCTGCTCGACGGCGCCGCCGAACTCAATATCGCGCTGTTCCGCACCGAATACGAAGACCTGCAGGTCAGCGTATTCGACGGCATTCTCGGTTTTGATGTGGCCAACGCCGCCGAGGCGATTACCCAGGGTGTTGAGCTGGATGGCCGTTGGCGCGTCAGCGAAGGCTTGACACTGACCGGCGCCCTCGCCTACACCGACTTTGAGTTCCAGAACTATGACGACGGCGCCTGTTACGCCGGTCAAACGCCGGATCGTGTCGAAGGCGGCGTGCCTTTCTGTGACTGGGAGGGCAACACCAACCAGTTCACACCCCAATGGAGCGCCTCCGTCAGTGCCGATTACGTGGTTGCCATTGGCGATAACCTGGAGTTTCGCAGCGTCCTCGATCTGAGCTATTCAGACGACTACTACGCTGCACCGGACCTGGACCCCAACGCCGTGCAGGACGCCTATACCAAGGTCAACCTACGGCTTTCTATCGGGTCGTCCGACGGCGCCTGGGATCTTGCATTGGTAGGCAAAAACCTGACTGACGAAGAGATTGTCACCTTTGCCAACGATGTGCCTTTGTCCGGCGCGACGCCCTCCTACTTTGCCTTTGTCGAGCGTCCCCGGCATGTCGCCATCCAGGGCCGTTACCGCTTTTAACTGCGCTTTGCTCTCTCACCCCGCAGTTAGCTTTAGCCCCCCTCTTTTGGGGGGCTTTTTTTCAGAAATATGGGGTAACCGTTAGTCTATCTCTGGACCTGGGGCGGCGCCCTACAATTCGCCGATGGACCCGACGAAGTTCACCCTCAGAGCATTGCCCGAATGGAAATCAAGGATAGCTTCTCCCCTGATCCACACTAATAGCGATCCTCGGGATTCAATGACACCAACGTCCGCCAGCGCGTACGCTTTGCCTGCCGGTATCGCTCCAGCCACCTTTTCGCCACGGAAAACAGAGATCCTTTCCCCAGGAAAACGGCCGTCACCACCAGCGCCGCCAATAATCCCCAAAGCGTTTGCCTAGCCAGCAGCAGACGAATAAACACCTCGCCCCTTTCGCCGGTCGCTCTGCCCTCATACCCCCCTTTATTACCTCCGGCCACCGTCAATGTTCTTTCCGGCAGGGTGGCGATTTCCACTGTTTGCTTGCGAGCATTCCACCACTGGACCTGAATCGCCGGCAGAGAGACTTCTCCTTGCCGCTGAAGCAGATAACTGCGTCGCTCAATACGAACTCCACTGAAGGCGCCGCGGTCGGTGTCAGCGTGTGTTTGAGCCCGATGTGGCTGTTGCTCCACCCCGGTCACCGGGGGCCACTGCAAGGGCGGGATCAACATGCCGAGCGTGCCTTGGGCCCGTATCGTGATCTGACGCTCCACGGCGTCTCCGGCTCGCAGTGATGATGTTTGCGGCAACCAGGTTTCACTGATCATCAGTTCCTCAGCCACGGGAATACCTTCCGGCACAGTGGGCGCAAAAGACTCCACCTGAAACACCAGGGGCGGACTGCGAAGTTCCCGGGGCCCTCCCGCCTGCCCGCCACTCTCAGCGACCCGGACCCGGGCCGTCAACCCCGGCACAATGACCTGACCGCTGCGCTGGGGAAACAGCGTGAACTCATGGCGCTGTGCCGCGTAGGTTTTGTGATAGCGCCGCACGGTAAAATTTTGCGCAAACGACTGCGGACGGATTGTCACCACCCCTGGCAGACTCAAGGGCTCTATACGGGGCGCGCCGGTAAACCAGCTATCGGTCAAAATATCCAGCACCAGCGTTACGCGCTGGCCGGGCTTTACCGTGACCGTTGCGACCGGCTGCCGTTCGGTGTTGAGAAAGTGGGCTTCGATCCATACCGAATCAGCGGCTGCCACCACACCATGGCAGATCATCAGTACCACCAGGCTCAGGATGCGGATTCCAGTCATGGGCTGCGGCTCTCCGGATTGATGGCATTATCGCGATCGGCCACCTGGTAACCGAATTTCAGCCTCAGGAAATCCGCCGGCGTTGAGGAGAGTCGCCGCAACCACAGGGCGTTGATCTGCTCCGAGGTCAGAGCGCCCTCCTCCAACACAACCTCCGGCGCATCTTCCTGCGTTGGTTTGTTCGGGGCATCAAACACGATTTTATCGGCGCCAATTTCACTTCCCCCATGGCGCTGCTCTTCATCCAGGGGCTTGGCTTTTCTGCTTAAGGCCTCGGCCAAATCCAGATTGTCGCGCGCAGCTTGCCACTCCGGTTGCAACTGTAAGCTCAGTCGGTAGCCGTCGGCCGCCGCGACATAATTTTCACCATGGGCCAGGGCGTTGGCGCGGTTAAAATGCGCAGTTGCACCCGGTATTTGTGCCCAGAGGCGCGCCGCGGCATTAAATTCTTCGGCCGCGTAAAAGGAGAGCGCTCGCCAGTCATTGCGCTGAAAGCGTTGTGCAGCCTGCCGATAGTCGCCAAGCTGATAATACAGCCAGCCCTGCTGATCCCGGGTCATCACCAGATCCAACCAATACCAATGGGACCCGGGGTGATAGATCCAGGCAGGCAGCGCTACAACCACCCCCAATATCAGCCATAATCGCCACTGCGGTAACATCACTCGCTTGCCCAATCTCATTGCAACACCATGCCTTTACGAAACCAGACCATTAACAAAAAAGCCAGCGGCAATAACAGATAGTAACCGGCATCTTCGTATTGCGGGGGGCTGTCCGTCTCGTGCCGGGCGGCAAATGTGTGCTTTACCCGGCGCTGAATGCGCAACACATCCGCCTCGTCCGCTGTCAGTTGAATCAGGCTGGCATTTTTCCGTTGGCAGAAGGCCGTCACCGCCGTCTCTTCGGCGGGGTCGCCAAACGTCGCCGGCGGACTTACCCACCACAGATGCACCGACTGATCCTGCGGCAGGGGATTGTCCGCCAGGGCCTCCACGCTATCCGCCACCAGCAGGATCATCCCGGGCAAAGCCTGACCCGCCAGTATATCGCCCGCCAGCCGTAACGCCGCGGTCGTATCCAGCCCCGGATGCGGCATCACATCCGGTTCCAGCTGCTCAAGATAGAATGACAAAATCTGACTGTCTTCAGTCAACGGTAGTACCACATGCGCACTACCGCTGTAGGCGATCAGTGCAGTGGGAGCCCCCCGCCGGGTCTTTAGCAGTTGCGATACTTTGAGCTTGGCACGCGCCAGGCGGGATGGCTGCACATCATTGCGCAACATCGATGGGCTCAGGCTTATCGCAATCACCAGCGGCGCCTGATCCTCAACCAGTGGACTCGGCAATACGCGCCAACTGGGACCGGCCAACGCCAATATCCACACCACCGTCGTCGCCAGGGCCAGGCGATTGGGGGTCAGGCCACGACGGCGTTGCGGTTTGTGCAGCAGTGCTTTCAACAATGGCGGGTCGATAAACGCTTCCCACCGGGAATCATGCCGGCGCCGTCGCAACAGCAGGGGAATCGCCAGCGCCACAGGAAACGCCAGCAACCACCCTGGGCGCAGAAATTGAAAACCCGCCAGAGCTTGCTGAAGCGTTTGCCAGAACTCAACCATGGGCGGACTCCTGACTGGCAGTTAATGTGGCAGACCGTCGCCGATTGACCCATTCATACCGACCAATCAGTGCCAACTGCAATAACAGCTGCAAAACCAGCGCCGCCCCCAAGGGCCAAACGTATAACGCCTGCCGGGGCCTGTAGTGGCTGAACTGCAATACGCTCGGTTCCAGTTGGTCCAGGGCTTCGTAGACGGTCGATAACTCCCGCGAGGAGCGCGCGTGAAAAAATGAGCCGCCGGTGATTTGACTGATCGACGCCAGAGCGGGCAGGTCCAGCGCCTGTTCACCGGCCGCTGCGGGATCACCGACAGCAATGGTGTGAATCGTAACACCGAGATCGCGGGCGACTTTTGCCGCTTCGCGGGGCGGCACCCGGCTACCTGAATCGTTGCCATCGGTCAACAGCAGCAAAACACGTTTGTGGGACTTGTGTTTTTCAAAGTGCGTGACAGCCAGGCCAATGGCGTCTCCCAGCATGGTACGCGCACCCGCCATGCGGGTGCGCGTCTCATTCAGCAACTGCAGAAACAACGCTCTATCCCGGGTAAAAGGCACCTGCAAATAGGGTGCGGAGCCAAACACGATCAATCCCAACCGGTCGTGCTCGCGCTTTTGCACAAAGGTTTTCAAGACCTGTTTAACCCCGCACAAACGATCCAGACCCCCGGTACTGGGTCCAAAGTCTTCTGCCTCCATCGATGCCGACAGGTCCACAGCAATCATTACATCCCTGGCCGGTTCCGATTGCGTCATCGGCGCCGCCAGCCACTGTGGTCTCGCCAAACTCGTCACTATCAAACACCAGCAGGCGATCAGCGCAACCCACTGCAACGACCGGCGCGGCCTCACCCAGGCAGCACTGCCCGATGACTTGCCGGTAATCGTCGTGAGTACTGTGAGGAGGGGCGCACGAATCGCCGCTTGTGGACGATGAAAGGCCCCCCATAGCAGGCGCACCAGTAACGGCAAGGGTAAAAACCACCACGCCCAGGGAGCGGCAAACTCGATCACAACCGCGCCTCCGGCTGGTGCAGCAAGATCCAGGCCCTGGCCCAATCCATCAGCTCTGTCCATTCCCGCTCAGTCAGCGCCGCCAATCGGTGTTCCGGCCAATGGGCGAGATAGCGCAAATTCTCGGGGGGACTCAGGGTTTCCGATGTTTGTTTAAGGAACACGTACCACGCCTGTCCGGTCAATGATGCGACCTGCCGGCGCGGCCAGGCGGTCAACGCCACCCGTCTGATCAGTTCCGGCAGCGCCCTGGCCACTACCGCTCTGCTTTCCCGCCCCGTCTGCCACTGTTGCAGTATTCGCAAGGCCTCGCGGCGATAGGCCTGACCGCACCAGCGTCGATAGCAACGCCATCCCCACCGGCATACGCCTACCGCCAGTACAGCGACGAGCAACCACCAAACAGGCGCATTTGGCAACCAGCTGATACCGCCAGGCAGCTGCACCTCGTGTAAATGGGTAAGCCAGTCATTGCCGAATGCCGGGGTGATAAACGCGGGTTTTAAGTCTGAACTTACGAGCATCGGCACTCCTCAGCGAGCAGTAGGTTGCAGTATTTGCACCAGCTGCCGGTCTACAGGTTCCGCCGTGGTAATGGGTAATACCGGAATATTGCAGCCTCGCAGGTACTGTTGCGCCTGCGCCAGTCGCTGTTGAAAATAGTCCCGATACCGTTGCCGCAAGTCGGGGTTGTCGGTATCCACCTCCAGTTGCAACTCGCCGTCGCTCACCGTCAAACACCCCCCGCGGGGCAGCGCCTCTTCAATGGGGTCGTAAACAAAGACCAGCATCAAGTCGTTGTGTTGCCCCAATCGGCTGAGCAGCCGCTCCGTTTGTTCATCGGCGCCGGCAAGGTCGGTTATCACACAAATCAGAGTATCGTGTGCCGCGAGAGTCTGTAATTGACACAGCGCCCGATTCAACTGCCCGGGGTTTGACGAGCCAGCGTTCAACAACTGCCGGTTGAAATCCTGCACCAGGTGCAGCTGCTGTAAAAAGTGTTGAGAAGAGCGACGTGAGGGCAGTTCCTGGATACAGTCATCGTTAAAGACCATCGTGCCCACGCGATCGCCGTCAGCCAGAGTACGCCATCCGAACAACGCAGCGAGTTCAGCGGCGGCAACGGATTTCATGGCACGCCGGGAGCCGAAAAACATGCTGCAGCGCTGATCAACGGCCAGTATGACCCGCCGTTCCCGTTCTTCCGTAAAAATTCTGACATGGGGCTTACGGGTGCGCTGACTTACCTTCCAGTCCATGGTGCGGATATCGTCCCCCACCCGGTAGTGGCGCAACTCTTCAAAGTCCAACCCCCGTCCCCGCCATAGCGAGCGATGGCGCCCCACCAGGGCACTGTGCACGGTTTTGGCGGCGGACCAATGCAGGCCACGCGCCCGGTATTGCATATTCACCAATTGGCGCAGGCTCACCACCACCTGATCGTCGGCGGCTGAGGTGTCGCTTGTGGTCTTGGATGCATCCATGGATACCGATTCTCAGCGCTTCTCGTCCCCGATGTCAGGTCGCCGCCACTTGCTGTAGCAGTTCCGTAACCACCTGTTCGGTGGTCACGCCCTCGGCCAGGGCGCTGTAACTTATGATCAGCCGGTGTCGCAAAACCGCCCTGGCGACGGCTTGCACATCTTCCGGCATCACAAAATCCCGCCCCCGCAGCCAGGCATGGGCCCTGGCACAGCGATCCAGCGCCAGGCTGGCTCGCGGACTGGACCCCACACTGAGCCACTCGGCCAGTTGCGGGCTGTAACGTTGCGGTCGGCGGGTCGCCATCACCAGGGCAACGATATACCGCTCCACGGCTTCGCTGATCGTGACCCGATGGATTTGTTCGCGTGCCTGAAAGATCACCTGTTGTGGCAGGGAGAGCGGTTTCTGGTCTTCCGCGGATTCCTCGGTGCGAATCAGGCGCATAATGTCCAGTTCTGCAGCGTCGTCCGGGTAGTCGACGATCACTTTCATCAAAAAGCGGTCCATCTGCGCTTCCGGCAGCGGGTAGGTGCCCTCCTGTTCGATCGGATTCTGGGTGGCCAGCACCATAAACAACGGCGGCAGCGCATGGGTTTTACCGGCCACGGTCACCTGGCGCTCCTCCATGGCCTCCAACAATGCCGACTGCACCTTGGCGGGCGCCCGGTTAATTTCGTCGGCCAGGACCAGGTTGCTGAAAATCGGACCCGGCTGAAACTGTAATTTTTGCTCATCGCTTTCGGCGTGAAAGATCTCGGTGCCGGTCACATCGGCCGGCAGCAGATCGGGCGTAAACTGGATGCGGGCCAAGGTGGCGTTCAGGGCTTTGGCGAGCACTTTGACAGAACGGGTTTTAGCAGTGCCCGGCAGCCCTTCCAGTAGCACATTGCCGTTACACAACAGTGCCAACAGCAACTGCTCCACAATCTGTGGTTGCCCCACCACCTCTGTCTCCATATGCCGCTGCAACCGCTGGATGGCCTCCAGAGGCTTGACTGGGAGGTGAATGCCCCGTTGCTGTCGTTCTAACATCAGATGACTACCGTTTTAACAGTGATTCTACGTTTTAACAGCGCTTCCAGACCACAAATGGCGAGAAACCCTGGTCGTGCTCTAAATTAAACGCTTATTGCTGTGCAGTCGATCTCCCCAGACTACCACCTAACGGGCCACTGCGCTTATCTTTACGGGCCAATGACTTATCCTTAGGGAAAACAGCACCGTTTTCACCAACTCCATGCAGGCCTTCCGCCTAGTCTCTCACTCCAGGCTGTTTTCCATGAGTCAAAAGGGGCTTGTGATCGCATCAATAAACAGCTTAAATTGAGGCAATTAGTTAGAGGAATCGCCTCATGGACTATAGCTGGCAGCTGGCCAATTGGCCCCACTTCCATGTCAATCTCGATGCCGTTACTGACACAGTCAGCAGATATCGGGCCTTGTGTTATGACGCCTCAAAGGAATACGGGCTGTTGGATAAACGTGTGAAGCATGACACGCTCATCGAGTGGCTGGTGTCCGAGGCGATAGCGACCTCTGCCATCGAAGGGGAGAACTTAAACCGAGACGCTGTCCGATTCAGCATTCTAAACCACCTGGGTATGCATAACCCGCCCTTGCGCGTGGGTGATCCCAAAGCCGAGGGCGTGGCAGCCCTGGTGTTGGATGTCCGGAGCAAGATCAGCGATCAGCTCACGCCAGAAATCTTTTGTCAGTGGCGAAACATGGTGGTCCAACCGCGGCCTTACCGCCAAGAACCCCTAATCATTGGCAACTTCCGCCAGTCGACACGATCCATGCAAATCATTTTAGGGCCGGTGGGCTATGAGACGGTGCATTACGAAGCCCCGCCAAGTGCGAGAGTCCCCGGGGAAATTGATACCTTTCTTCAATGGTATAACGACACCACGCCAACCACAGGGGCAGACCAGGGAATACCAGGGCTAGTAAGAGCTGCCGTTGCCCACGCTTGGCTGGAACTCATTCACCCGTTTGATGACGGCAATGGCCGCGTTGGGCGGGCCGTAGCTGAGCATGCCATTTGCCAGGATATGCGGTCGGCACCCTTGTTTAGCCTATCAGCCGCCATTGAGGCCAATAAAAACACCTATTACGAGCGACTCGCTTCCGTTAACCGATCGCTCGATTTCACCGAATGGGTTACCTGGTTTTGTGACACCGCTTGCCAAGCCCAAGTCGAGGCGCAACACCAAGTAGCTTTCGCACTCGAAAAGACACGCTTCTGGGACTCTTGGGGGGAAACTGCCTTCAATGAACGGCAAACCAAAGCCATCAACCGGATGTTTCAAGCCGGGCCGGCGGGCTTTGAAGGCGGGATGACCGCCAAGAAATACACCAGCCTCACCGGAGCTTCCCGGGCAACCGCGACTCGTGATCTCGTAGATCTGGCAGATAAAGGGGCGTTAAAGACCGAAGGTAAAGGCCGATCTGTCGCTTACGTATTGCAGCTTGCTGGCCACCAGCCTGACCCTGTCGAGCGCATGCTGTCACCCTCCCCGTCCCTGGCATCAAAACACAGGACGCCAGTTTCCCGCGAACCGAAGCCATAGCACGAAGGTGTGTGTGACCTTTTCACGACGCTCAAGCGCTCTCCAGCAAATTTTCTGTCGGCCAAAAAGCTCTCAATCGATATAACATTAAACACCCAGAAGAATCCGCCACATTCACAGTAGCATATTCCCATGTCGCATTTCCGTATCAGCGTTCGAGATATTCCAGGGGCAACTCCGTGGTATGCTTCATGGTCTCCATAACAAAACTGGAACTGACATCATTCAGATTAGCTTTAATCAACCGTTTATAGAGTCGATCGTACCCTGGCATATCCTCCACCACCGCCTTGATCAGGTAGTCCAGATCACCGCTCATGCGAAACACCTCCAGCACTTGCGGGATATCCTGCACCACCTGTTTGAACTGGGCCGACCACTGTTCATTGTGCTGGTTGGTGCGCACCGAGATATACACCGTCAGCGGCAGGTTGACCTGCTCCTGGTTTAACAGGGTGACCCGCTCGCGAATCACTCCCTCCTGCTCCAACTTCTGGATCCGCCGCCAGCAGGCGGATTTGGAGACACCTACCCGTTCGGCCACCTCCCCCACCGAGAGAGTCGCATCCCGCTGTAACAGCTCCAGAATATACCGATCCTGCTTGTCCAGTTTTACCCCGGCCATGTAAAGCCCTCCTTCCCACCAATGTGAATACGTTTCCAACAAGACTGCCATATTGGTCAATTGTTTCACATTCACCCAAAAACCGGAACGAAAACTCCAAATCCACGCCCTTCAATACGCAATTGGAGACATTGTCTCAGCCCCTTCACCACCCACAAGTTTATCGGCGGTTTCGGCACCTGCTTAACGCTAGTTTGCGGGTTATTACAAAAACCAAATCCTGGAAGGAGCGGTCCTGGAAGTTGTCGATATCGGTCCGGAAGACAGTGGCATTGGCGATCATACGGCCGTCGAGCAACGTGCTTTTGATTCCCAGTTCATAACTCTTCACGTCTTCTGAGTCGAACAAACGTTGCTCAGCCGTCAGTCCACCGCGGGTCATGACCGAATTCAGACCGCCGGACTTGTAACCGGTAGACACCGTAAAAAACGCCATTATGTCTTCGTCGACAAAGTATTTGGCATTGGCCAGCCAGATCACCTGGTCATCCGCGAATTCTAGCTGGTGATTCTCGGTCGCAGCCAGGAAACCCGATGCAATCGCGTTGTTGGACTCCACCAGGAAGCTGCCGTCCTTGTTATCGTCGGAGTAACGCACACGGGCGGTCAGGCCAAACTGCTCTGTAACGTGGTAGGTGCCCTGGAAAAACACCGCCAAAGAATCGGCCTGTTGCTTGAATTGGGAGGGCGCGGCATTGGCTTGAGCGGAAGCCGCGCAAATCGCCGCAAACGCGGGATTGATTGCGCCCGTCAGCGGACAAAACGCGCTACCCAGATGCGTGGTCTGATCGATATCGTAGTCTTCCTGGAAATAGTAGAGTCCCGCCACGTAATCAAAAGGTCGCCGGGGGCTCCCATCATCTGCGGGAGTGCAAGCATGCCCAACTCAACCATTTGGCCTCCTACCCCCTGATTGGGCCGACGCTACTGAGTCCGGCAAACCCCCTACTGGCCACAATTCTCGAAACCAGAGACAAAAACCAGCCCACGCTCTCGGTCTTGTGTAGCGATTACCCCACGCTCAAGGCCATCTTGTTGCGAAGTGATGCCTGGCTGCTGGCCCCGGCGCTCTATTTCAATGAAGAACTTGCCACGGGCGAACGTTGCAAACTGGATATTCAACACCCTGCCTTACTGATTGAACTTAGTGTGTTAGAACTCAACGGGCGCTCACGTTCGCCGGCCGCACAAGCGTTTATTGATATCTGCCAGAAATACCTTGATGCCCTGATCATCTGACAACAGCCATTGACCTATTGCCGCTCCACTTGTCATAAGCTGAACAAAATAAGTGCAATGCAATTGAATACTTTCCAGTCACTCTCCGTCCCGCCACAACAATCAGCAACGAGTTAAAGAGCAGGCAAGTAGGTTCTGTCGCAAATACCCCTTCATGCTAGAAATTCACCGAAAAACCTGCCTATTGTTGGTGACCCTACAGGGGATGACAAAATCACCTGACCCTCCCAAATTGGGAGCTTATACTATCCGCACACCTCCCACCTTGGGAGATAAATACATTTATCCTTCCGAAACCAAAAGCATCAAAAGGCTGATCGGCTCCCCTTCGATCTGCAGCTGGGCTTTAAAATTCAGCAGTGCTTCAAGCCCCAGGCCACCGGTGGATTTCTCGCCCACACGCAGACCGACACGCACGGCCTTCGCCTGACCATTCGCAATTTGCACCACCTGTTATCACAGGATTTACTCGTCAACCCTGAAGCTTGTGGCAACATTCGAACAATAGAAGTGGATATCGGCCAATCTACATACAAGCCTCTTGGTAATCCGCATGCCTTAAAAGAACTCTTTGAGTTGATTTTGCAAAAGGCAAAAAAGATCAAAGACCCTTTCGAGCAAAGCTTCTTTTTGTTGGTGCACCTGTCCTATTTGCAAGCGTTTGAGGATGTGAATAAAAGAACCTCGCGCTTGAGCTGCAATATTCCATTTATCAAATGTAATCTATGTCCGCTCAGCTTTACGGACGTATCACGGGATGATTATACAGCCGCGCTCTTGGCCATCTATGAGAAAAATGACGTTGAACCAATGCTTGAGCTTTATGCCTGGGCTTATTCGCGCTCGTGCAAACAATATGGCGTGATAAAAAATCACTGGGGGAATCGCTATGACGCTGGCCGATTCAAGTACTCTGCATGCTGGCGCCATTATTGGCTTGGGTATTACCGAAGCGCAGCTCAATGCATGGCTATCGAACAAGCCATAAATTGATCTCCCAAACATGCCAAGTAAAGCTTAGCAGGCCACCATTTTTCAGCCGCCAGAATCTGGCGGCTTTGACTTCCCGCTTGATCGAAGGTGAAGGTGGAACTATCCATCAGCCCATGGAACATTTCGTTATTACAAGAAAGTCGCGTCTAAGTCAGTGATGACACCGAGATAGTCGTGGAATTTTCCCACAGTAAATTCAAAGCCTACCCTCCACTTCCGCAATCCAGTAGGCCAGCATGTTTTTCTCGTGATGGTTAACACCCCCCGAACGCTCAAGCAGGGCCTTGAGAATATCGCGCTTCAGACTCAAAGCTCCCTTGTGATCGGCTTCTATCTCAAGCACCACTTCCGTCAAATGCAGTGACTTCTCCAACGCCCGTTGCGCAAATAGCGCTTTGGCCTTGGTCAGCAGTGGCTCGGTACCGCCTGCCACCTCGTAGAGATCCGGGTAGGCGTCGGTTACCGGCACCGCATACATTTCAGTGGCTGAGTTGTGGTAGAACCAACCGGTATAAGCTTCCCAGATACTGCGTACAGCCCACGAGACTTTGCCGTGTACTTCGTTGAGCTGCAATTCTTCAGGCAGGGTAATCTCCTTCATCAAGGTGTAGACATCCTTCCCCTCGTTCATGCCTTCGATCACCGCGTTATCCACATAGGCCACTGCATCGCGGGTTTTGGTGGTCAATGCTTTGATAAACGCCTTGCCCTTGATCGGGTAGAAATGACTGGGAACCAGGATTTCCGGCTCCAGCTCCAGCACCCGGTTGAGAGACTCGATATAGGGCCGGGGGTAGCGGGGGCGTTCACCGCGCATGGTGGTCAGGTTTGGCCACATACCAAAGATGTGGCCATACAGGTCGCCGGTAAAGAGGATTCTTTCCTCCGGCAGCCAGACCGTCAGGCCATCCGATCCCTCTGCGCCGGGCATGGAATAGACCACAAACTTGGTACCGCCCACCTCAAACGCATACTCACCGCCATCGTCGATAATCACGTCCGGCTCGAGCACCGGGTAAAATCGCTGGATCAGTCCATAGCCCGATTTTGGCAGTTTTGGAATATCGTGGGGGTAGAAAATGTAGTTGCGCGGCATCAAATAAGGCAACAGATCCTTCAGATACTGCTGATTGTGCAGAAATTCCCAGTGGGCAATCAGTTCGGCTCCATGCTCGTCCCAACGCTGGGTACCTCCGTAGTGATCGGCATGCTCATCACCAAACTCCACCAGTTCCCAGGTTTTGAGCAGGGCGTCGTGGTCCTGAAACACCTGGATGTCGCTTTTGTCTTTCGTTGCCGTTGTTTGCTGTTCCGGCTCTTGAACACACCCCGAGAGGAGTAGGGTTACCAGTATTATCCGCAACACATGGCTTACGCATTTCATCTTATCACCTTTTATTTACGCCAGAACCTTGCATTTATTTGAAAATAGCTGGTCAGCCTAATTAAGAGATAGGCACAAGACTAATCACTATTTGATATATGACTTATCCATCAAGCTGATAATTTGAGGATTCTGAGAGTAGCGCTCTCTGGCGTCTGGTGATTACCGGCCAATAAACCAGTGCCCAACGGACACAGAACAAGAAGACAACAAACGGTGCCCTTTCGACCTGGCGATATTGGTGGTCAGTGTTTAATCAGGCACAGTCGCCGATGGGCTGTCATAGACCAGGCCGCAAATAATGCATTCCCAAACCTTGAAGTCAGTCATGGGGTACCTCTGTAGTGTAAAAACTGCACCATCCCTGGCGCATACCTGTCATCGCAGATTAAAAATGATATTTCAGCTTGAGCCCCAGCGTTCGGCCCTGGGTCGGGGTATGAGTAACGCCGGTGGTGCCGGCGGTGATACTACCATCACGCGCCAGATCGTAAAGCGTAGTGTAGTCCCTATCGCCCAGGTTTTTGCCCCACAGGGTCAACTCCCATGCGTCCGCCGCTAAACCGGTACTGGCATTGAACAGTGTATTAGCGTCTTCAAAGGCGCGCTGATCATGATCCACGAGACCGATCATATCCCCCTTGTACGCCACTTCACCGCGCACGAACCACTGCAACCCATTGGCAAAGTGTTTGGTCCAGGTGGCATTCAGGTTGGCGGTCCACTCGCTGTTGCCGTGGAAGCGTTCGCCGGACAGATCCTGCAGGCCGTTCACACACCCGGTTTGCAAACCTTGTAGCTGCTGGGCATTGCAGGGGGCATTGTCGAATTTGTCCCAACTGGCATCCACGTAGGAGACGGAACCGTCAATCACCCAGGCCTCGGAGGCTAGCCAGATAAAGTCCGCCTCCACACCCTGCGAAACCACTTCCGCGGCGTTGACAATCACACTGCCCGGTCCCAATTCATCCGGCACATCCACCTGGAAATCGTTGTAGCGCTGGATGTATACACTGGCATTCAGACGCAGTCGCCGATCAAGAAGTTCCGATTTCACCCCGATCTCGACATTGTCTGCGGTCTGCTCGTCGAAGGGGTCATTCAGAATAAACTGGTCAAGGTTGGAGACGGGACTGACGGGTTTGGCACTGTTAAAGCCACCGGCTTTGAATCCCCGGTCATAACCGCCGTACAGCGTGATATGGCTGTCAAGGTGGTAGGTCAGCTTCAGAGTACCGGTCACCGCATCCCAGCTGTCGGTTTGTCGGGGGTTATCGAAAGTGTTGACGCCGAAAATGGGCGCCTGAAGATGGGCAAACTCCCCCAACCCGAAGCGCTGCCCCATGACCGCGTCCTTGTCGGTTTCCTGATAGCGCACGCCCACAGTCAGATCCAGCGAGTCGGTCAAGCTCACAATGTTGTGGGAAAAGAAGGCCAGGTCTTCGATGGTCTCTTCCTGGGGGATTTCGATGGCCATATAGACCAGCCCGCCGAAAAACGGGTTATAGAAAGCCCCGTTGGCAACGGATACAAACACCTCGCGATCCGTCTCGGCGTAAAACACCCCGAACACCGAGGACAATCGCTCGCCGCTGTAAGAGAAACGCAGCTCCTGGGTAAGTGTTTCCGTACCGACAAAATTGGTATTCAGCAGCGCGTTTAATGGAGTGGAGGAAGAGCTGATGTCTGAGTCTGCCGACCACTCCTGGTAAGAGGTAACGGAGCTCAGGCTCAACTTGTTGCCCAGGTCCCAATTCGCCCGCAACGACCAGATTTCCGTATCCACATCGGTGTTCGTGGGTAACAGCAAGTAGGTTTTGTCGTCATGGGGATCCTCCGGTGGCAAGGTGATGCCTTCCGCAGCCGCAACCTGCTCGGTCAGGATACCGTAATCGGAGAGGTCCTGAGCCAGGTCCCGCACGGTTTTGTCGTGTTTCTCATAGCCGAGAATCACGGAAAAATCGTCCCCCAGTTCTGCCAGCAGGTCCAGGCGCACGCCCTGGTTATCGGTGTTTTCTTCCTTCCCGGTGAAGAGGTTTTCCAATTCACCGTCCTTTTCGGTGCTGTAAGCGACACCGCGCACGGCCAACGACTCAGTTAACGGTAAGTTTAACGCCCCCCGGTACTCCTGCAGACTATTTCCCCCGATATTGGCCTCGACAAACCCTTCCATCGATTCTGTCTGCGGTGGATTGGTATAGATACTGAATGCGCCACTCGACACACTTTTCCCAAACAAGGTGGACTGAGGGCCTTTTAACACTTCAATACGCTGCACATCCACCAGGTTGTTAAACGCGGCTTCAGGGCTGGTGAGGGGGATATCGTTTATAAAGACGGTAACGGAAGAACTGATGGCGGGGGTAAAGCGATTGCTACCCACCCCCCTGATACGGATGGTGGGAAAGGTACCGGCAGAGTTGGTATTGACAGCGATACCCGAGGTGATTTTTCCCAGATCGGTAAAGTCACTGGTGTTGGTTCGATCCAGGCTGTCGCCCTGGACCGCGGCAATGGACGCCGGTACATCTTGAATCGACTGCTGGCGTTTTTGGGCCGTAACAATTACCTCTTCCAGTACCAGCTGGGATGCTCCATCCACAGCCAGCGCCGGTGAACTATTGACAGCGAGTGTAAGCATACCGCAGGCCGATACAGCCAGTGGGAGGTTCTTTTTCATCGTATCTCTCCATTATATGGTTATTTATTATAGAGCGAAGAGCATAAAACCCAACCATCAGACGTCGACGATTAGCGCGCTCAAGCGCCCCAATGGGTACAACACTTCAAAAATCACTTCCTACTTACACAAGCCGCCCTCTAGCAATCAAGGCTCGCAGTTACAGATTGTCTCCGGGTTTTCAATTCAGGCTTTACACCTGCTCGTTTTCAGCAGCTTGTTTCAAACGTTCGATCGCATCCAGTTGGCGCTGCAACCACATAACTTCATAGGTGTTGTTGAGCCCCTGCTCCGCGTCGCCTTTCAGGGACTTGAGCACTCGCTCTTCCAGCACCAATGCCCCTGGGTGGGCCGGCGTTTGCGCACGTACCATTTCGATCAGGTGAATCGCGTGGACATAGTCGCGGTTGTCGGCGTATTGCCGGGCGCGGGCCAGCAGTGCCTCAGTGCCCGCCAGTTCGACCACGTCCGGGTATACTTCCCGCGCCGGCACCGGGTAGAGTTCGGTGGTCGAATCAAAGTGGAACCAGGTCGCGTAGTACTCCCACAGGGATTTCACCATCCAGGACACACGACCGTGGCCCTGGGTCAGCTCCAGTTGTTCGGGCAATTGAATCTGCGCCATCAGCTCGTGGACCGACTTGCCGGCATTCATGCCGTTGACGGTTTCGTCGTGCACGAACTGCACCGCGTCGCGAATGCGGGTCAGTCCCGCGACATTGTCCTCCACCCCGTGATAGGGATCAAAGTGGCTGGGCAGAATCATCTTCGGCGCCAATTCGATATAGAGATCCAGCGAATGAACATACTCCAGGGGTTTGCGGATCTTCTCCCCGCGCATGGTGAAGACATTGGGGAACTGGGGAAACATGGGCCCCAGGCTGTCGCCGGAAAACATCATCTTGTGCTGGGGCAGCCACATCACCAGGTTGTCATCACCCTCCGCCGCCGGGGTGCCGATGACTTCAAACTCCACGCCCCCCAGGGTAAAGCTGAAGCGCTTGTAGTCCTCCACCAGCACCGTCGGCACCACACCGCCGTAGGCAAAGAAGCTACCCTGCTCCGGCGGTTTTTCCGGCATAAAGGGGAACATGGTGCGGTTGCGGTCATGGAAGTAGGGTTCCAACTCGGTGAGGTAGCGCTGGTTCTCGACAAATGCGCGGTGGGTCACTATCTCGGTGCCCTCTTCCCGCCAAAATTTAATACCGCCAATATGGTCGGCGTGGCTGTGGCTGGCGACAATCGTGTGCACCGGCAGTCCACCACGCCCTTCCTGTTCCAGTACCTCCAGTAACAGGGTGCGCTGCTTGGCCGATTGAATCCCCAGCCCGGTGTCGAACAGCACATAGCCCTCGTCGGTATAGATCAGATAGGTATTGCCAATCCCCTTAGCGAGATAGGTAAAGTCGTTAACTTTCTCCAGCTCCACCGGTACATTGACCAGATCTGAGGCGCGCTCCATCACCTCCTCCGCTAAATTGCCGGCCACCTCGGCGGTTTTGAGCATCGCTTCCCGTTTCAGGGACTGGCGCGACTCCTCGCTGCTCCCCAGCCACACCATCGCGGCCCCCGCCAACAGGGCCAGGCCGAGTCCGGCCCGCTTCCACATTTTTATTGCCATCGCTGTCTCCTAGCTTGATCAGTGGTTACTCGCCACTATTGGAGCAAATTGGGGGGCGACTGGAGTCTCACGCCACAGGATCGAACCAATTAATTGTTCTATCCTGTAAGTTCAAACTTTTATTTTCTTTAGAATCAAGGAGTTACAAACGCCCAACCCTTGTTGGCACCCCTCCGGCCCATACCCCGGATAACAGGGCTTAAAGGGGTTTGAACTGGTCAATTTGGCGTTGTTTTCCACCTTCAATCCAACCTTCACCCCGCCTCCAGGGAGGCGGTGTTTCCGGGCCTACTGGCAGTTGGTTTTCAACATCAGCTTTTTGAACACCACGGCATTGTGATCGGAGCCATCTTTTTCCGGCTCACCATCCAGCTCCACATTGGGGAAGCGTTTGAACAATTCCGTGAGGGCCAAGTAGAGCTGACGCTTCGCCAGGGCCGCACCAATGCAGTAGCGGGGACCGTACCCAAAGAGCACGTCCGGGCTGAACTTGCGGTTTACATCAAATTGCGACGGATTGTCGTAATGTTCCGGATCATGGTCCTTCAGGTGTGGCATCAAGAGGATCATCTGGCCCTTTTTCACCGATTGGCCCAGCACTTCCATATCTTCCGGCGCATAACGGGCAAAGCCCATTTTCGACTGGGTACCCCAGCGCATAATTTCACTGAAGGCATTGGAGAAGGCTTCAGGCGAAGACAGGGCAGCCTCGCGCTGGTCGGGGTTTTTAAGGAGCCCATACACTGACCACTGTTGGGCCACCAGGGTGGTATCAGCACCCGCGCCGATCAAGGCCAACACCAGGGTGATAATGTCCCACTCGTCAAAACCGTCGTTTTCGGCTTCCACCTCCAGCAACACACTGAGGAAGTCGCCCTGGGCAGGCTCCTTGCGGCGTTCGGCAATCACTTCCTGAATGATCTCAATCGCACTGTTGGAGTCCTGGCGCGCCTTCTCCCGCCGCTCGTCGGAAATGGTCGGGTTCCAGGCTTCGGTAAAAGTCATCACCACTTTCTGGAACAGTGGCCAATATTTCTCTGGAATCCCCACCATGCGGGTAATGGAAATAAAGGGAATATGCTGGGCGACCTCATTGATATAGTCAAACGACTCAGGGGTGCCGATGTCATCAAAGATTTTCCTGACGTCCGGCTCGATGCGCTCCTGGATTTTATCCACCACATTGCGGGAAAAGGCAGGCGCCGTGACTTTGCGCACCAACCGGTGGTGATCGTGGTCGGCCACCAAACTGTGACCGATCATGGCACGCTCAAAGTTGCTCCACTTGTCTTCCGTTGGACGCGGTGGCGCAAATTCCCAGTCGTAGAAATCCGATGACAAATACTCCCGTTTCCAGCAATCCATGATGTCCGGCATCCGGGTCATGATCCACGCCTGCCAGGGTGCGTACCAGACCAGGCGGCCACGTTTTGCCAAGGCCAGGTATTGTGGGATCGGGTCTTTCAGAAACGCCTCTGATTGAGGGTTGTAGACCTCTTCAATCGGCGGCAGCTCTTCGTCGACTTGGGGCTGGAATTGGGGTTGCACCTGGGACATGTGGGGTCTCCTTCGATAAATTCGTTGGTGGCGCCAGGCTGCTTCCGGGCACTACCACAGTGAATCGGACTTCTTTTTTATTGACACCTTATAAAAGGTTACCTTGGTATACTTATAGTATCAAGTATATTTTTTTATCTGAGGTGAAAAAATTACCCACCCTGTTATAATCCGAAATCCAAATAGGTAAGGAGTGTGCTTCGGTGTCAGTTGAACCCATGGGTCGCCGCGAGAGGAAAAAGCAGGCGTTGCGCGACAAGATCGTAGAAGAAACCATTGCGCTGATTGAGCGCGACGGAGTGGCCGGTGTCACCATTGACGGTATTTGCGATATTGTGGATATCGCTAAAAAGACGTTCTACAACTATTACGGCTCCAAGCACGACCTGTTGATCGACATCTGCCAAACCCATCTACTCAACCGAGCCGAAGAGTTGGTGAACGAGGCCCAGGCGGCGCACAAACTACTCGCCAAACAGATCGATTATGTGTTTGCCTCCCTGTCCCAACGCAACCGAGAAGCGGGCAGCGTGGAAAAAGAGCTGATGGGTTATCTGACCAGCACCATGTCACACTCCCTCGATGAAAGCTCAGCCCCGATACACTTTATGAACGAGTGTTATCTGAAGTTGTACAAAGGCGGTAAAGGGGAGCTAAAACCGGGCCTGACGCCGGAGTTCTGTGCAGAGATGACGGTAGGCATGATCAATGCCGTCATGCTGAACTGGCTCTATTATGAGCGCTATGACGTGCAGAAGAAAATTAAAGAGCTGTGGACCTATATCAAGGCCAGCATGTTGAAATAATCCCTCCCCTCTCCCGTTCGAAAAGAGTCCGGCAGTACTTGCCCATATAGATCGACCTTCTCAGCTTGAGGCCGACTGCTATAGCCTGAGGGTGCGTACCTGATGTTCACACGCCACCAGGCGCAAAGCCTCCTCCACGGGGAGCAACGGTAGAGACAGCCATCAAAACCGTATGGAGGCGGTCACAGAAAAGAGATCCCAATACTGTTCCGTCACAGTGGGATTGGGGTTTTCCAGATTGGAAAGCCAACCGGTTCCATTGACATTGTGCCATTCGGTACGAAGCATAACCTTTGTGTTGAGGTCCCAGCGCAGGCCAATGGTCCAGTCCTTGGCAAATTGGGAGTGGGCCGGCAGCCCCGTTGCGGCCTGAAAATCTTCTCCGTCAGGATCGTCATCATCCCAAATCAGCTCATCGTAGCGAACAAAGATTTCCCAGTCCTGGTGGAAACGGTAGGTGCCCTGAATAAAATAGCTGGTACCGGTAAACTCGACGGGGGGCGGCCCAAACTTCTCCAGTTCGGCTTTCCTTTTGGCATATTCTGCGGTGAGGCTCCAATTTTCCCGATTATATTGGGCAGACAAGATATAGGGCCGGAAATGAAACTCGCCTGGCAATATCGGGTCGGCAGGACCAGGGGCATAATCAACATTGACATCGGCAGCCGTAAAAGCCAGACGAATGCGACCAAAGTCGCGTTCGTAGAGTATTCTTCCCATCCAACTGGCCGCACCCTCGAGATCTCCCGGCACTTTCTGGAAGAATAGGGAGGGCTCAAAGTCCGGATCCCTCATCCGGGGTTCAAAGACACCGAACTGAACGGTGTAGTCGCCGGAGTCTTTGCTGTATTCGTGATACAGCTGAACGCCATCCGAGGACAGAGCGAAGTTCCGATTCTGGTCAAAGTAGATCGATTGGGGCAGCAGAATACTGGGACGTGTTGCGGCCATGTCCCGTGTATCGTTATAAAAGCCGTAGGGATTGACAACCCTGCCAATACGCAAACCGGTAGTGCCAGTATCCGAGTTTATCAGGGCGTAATCGAGAAAACCGTAATCGACGCGCAGATCACCATCATCGGTTTCACCTGCCTCTCGGGCTACAAGCTGCACAGCCAACTGCAAGTTGCCCGTCACCCGCCAAAGGCTATTAATGCCCAGTTCACGAAAATCAAAGCTGCCATCTTCTGACGAGCCGAAAAAATTATTGCTGTCGGTATGGATATAGCTCTGAGTGGCAAAGCCATGGAACTGAATGGATTCACGCCAGTTTGATGTCGACTTATTGTCCGTATCGCCCCCACTGGCGTGACTGGCGCTGGAAAAAAGAATAGCCGTGCATACCCTGTACAATACTGTCCTGTAAAATTTATTCATTTCAACTGCACCGCTTTAACATCACTGTTTAACCATTGACGGCTAATGTAGCCGATTGAATTATCCGTTACGGATATGACTTCTCGCATTTCTTCTTCTGTCTCTACAGTTACCGGAGACTGACCTGTTCCAGAATATACGCGCCGGTCCCAAATTCGTCGAAGATTATAGGGGAAGGTTTGTAAAACCTTCTTGGTGAAGGCAGTGTGAATAGGGTCATCATCCTTCAAGACAAACACAGTAATCGGCTTGCCATCCTGCCATGTCCTGTTTCTCATCCCAAAGATTGCTCGCAAACCAACCGTGGAGAGAGAATCAATGGTTGAGTTCGGATGGACAATGACGACAACATCCTGTGGGCTATTCGGCTCGCTGTTCCCCATTGGAATGAAGCAGATACCGAGAACCAACGTCAGCACTAATCTGGTCATATTTGCTGGAGATCTATCTACCGGCACATTGGGCCATCTTATTCGATTCATCGGGATCACTGTGTGACAGTTTCATCATTCTGGCAGTTTTCCACAACGTCAAAAAAAGAACCGTCGCACTCCAACAGTTCCGGCTGTGGTTTGCCTATATAATAACCCTGAGCGTAGTCCACTCCCAGTTCCTTAAGCATTTTAAGCGATTCTGCATTTTCTACAAATTCTGCGATGGTCTTTTTGCCAAGCCCTTGAGCAACGTCATTAATCGCTTTGACAAATAACCGGTCTTCCTCTTTGCTCGCCAGGTTCCGCACAAAAGAGCCGTCTATTTTTACAAAGTCAACCGGCAGCTGTCGCAAGTAAAACCAGGAAGCAAATCCAACACCGAAATCGTCCAGTGAGAATTTATATCCCAGCCTTCGGCATTTGCCTATGACCTCGGCGGTTGTGGCTACGTCTTCCACTGCAGACGTTTCCGTCAGTTCAAATATCAGATGAGAACGCTCCACCTGATAGTGTTGAATCAGCTTTTCAATCGATGCAATAAAATCCATTTTTGCGATAGCTGTAGCCGACAGGTTTACCGACATAGTGATAACCCTGCCCTGCTCGTGGAATTTTTTCAGGTCAATCACCGCCTCTTTCAGGACATAGCGATCGATTTCGTTGATTAACCCCGTTTTTTCCGCTATGGGGATAAACTTGCCCGGCGGGACTATACCGCCCTGTTCGTCTTTCATGCGAACCAGGGCTTCATAATGGTTAATACAGTTTTTATTAATATTGAAAATGGGTTGATAATGGAGAACGAAGCGCTGTTCGGCCAACGCCTTCTGAATCCGGGCTTTCCAGTCGACACTATCGTGCAACTCTCGTTTTTCCGGTGCATCAAGGGCGTACACATGCCAGTTATTACAGGCGCGACCATTGGACTTGGCCTTATACATGGCCAGGTCGACATTGGCCATCAGCTCGTCGGTAGATGTTCCGTGCTCGGGAAAGAGAGCAATACCCAGACTAATCGTCACCCTGTGGGTGGTGTCATCAACAACCACTTCAGTATCCCCGATCAGGTTGCAGAGCTTCTCGGCCAGCAGTTCCGCACCTTTTCGATCGGTTTTTTCAGCGATTATGGCGAACTCGTCACCTCCCAGACGTGCCAATACATCCACCTCCCGGACGCCGCGCACCAATTTATGGGCAACTTCACACAGTAAACGGTCACCGGTAGGGTGACCACTGGTGTCATTAACAGCTTTAAACTGGTCAATGTCGAAGAATATCAATGCACCGGGGTGTTGCGTGCGCCGGGATCTTTTGAGAATTTTTTCAAATTCAAGCTGGAAGCGTCGCCGATTGTACAGTTCAGTCAATGGATCGTGATCAGCCAGCCAGGCAAGATTGGTTTCTGCGTGTTTTCTGGCGGTCAAGTCAAGTCCAACCGATAATACTAACGCCTCATGGGTGGCAGAGTCAGGGAGTCGTGTGTGATGCCAGTCCATGTGTAGCTGTCCGGCGGCCGGGCTATAGAACGCGCTTTCGTGGTGGACATGGTCAACGGCTAGAGCAAACAGGCGCTGCAGATCTACCAGAACTTTTTCCTTGTCGGCTGCTTCGATGTAATCTGAGAATTTGTGATTAGGGGCATCGCTTTCGCTGACACCGAGCAGCCGACAACCCTCAGAGTTAAGCATTCTGATATTACCCCGTGTATCCTGGGTCAAGATAACGGCATGCACACTATTGAGCAGTGTTGTGACGAAGTTGCGTTCCTCCAGCAGTTCCCGGCTTCGAATCTTTAGCCCTTTTGTTCTAAATTTGACCGTGCTGTCCAGCTCCTGCAGGGTGCGAGAAAGCAATATAGCGGAATCGAAGAGGTCGTGAATTTCGTTGTATATGCGCGGTTTTTTCTCCTGAAAATCCAGGTTTTGCATGACATGTTCCCGATTGCTACGCGCCAGATTGGGCAATATTTGAGCAACCGTCTTTAAGCGGGACATGGGTTTCCATAGCAGCCAGAGCAACGCGGCTTCAGCCAACAGCAGGATTAACAGCGTTGCTACGAACAAATTGGAAAGGGTAGACTGCAGGCGTTGCAAATCGGCACTGACATCCTCCAGTACCACTAAAGATGCCCCTCTTGAGGAACTAGAATCCGTCAGCGGGATCAGGCTGGCTTCAAAATACTTTTGCTGCCAGGTTTGCACGGCCCTTGTTTCGTCCAGGGTTTCCATTGGGATCTTGGCAGACAGGGACTTTAAAATGTCATAGGTCAACGGAGCGCCGGTCAAGGCAACGACATTGTGTTGCCAATTCTCTAATGCGCGCGTTTCAAAGTGAGGGCCGTCCGCGTCCAGGTCTTTGGGAACCAATATTCCCACATCGGCGGCAGTGGACCCCTGGAACTGGAGTACGGCGTCCGCCAATGATTGTGAAAGTACCAGGGTACCGGTGCCCGACTCGTCGAGTAATACGGGCACCACAACGACCTGCCAACAGGATCGATGGCACCAGACCTGGGCAATAGGTGTTTCGGAGCGTCCAGTGTTAATGATCCACTGTTTGGGTAACAGCTGAGCTGTCGAGGGCAATCCCATTGAGGATAAATGATCACCTTCGGGGCTGAATAGGGTGATGGAGTCTACGCCCCATTCAAAATTCAGTTGATCCCAGTTTTTTTCCAGCGTGGCTTCGAGGCTATTTTTTGACAGGGTTGATGTTAAATTCGCCTGGTTGGCCAAACCCTGCATGTGACTGGCCAGATGCATCATCTGCAGCTGCATTGATTTCAATGCAGATGTTACAGCGCGATGACGATCCTGAAATACCCTTTCGCGTTGGTTGACATAGGTCTGTTCCAGATTTTTCTTTCCGAGATAGGTGACCAGGCCCACGCCGAGAATAAGTATTAAACTGACACTGATGGCTGCTTGCCATTTTAGACTCAGAAAACCCTTTCTCATTATAAGAACTTCCAGGTTATATTAAGCCGTTGGACATAGATTCGCCATCAACCGATAGATCCCTCCTCTAGATCCCTCCTCTAGATCCCTCCTATACGCCACTCAAATAATTTGAGTTCCCCTGATAAACGCATTAACAGGCGATGGTTTATAAAGCGGGCACATTACCACATACCGTGACAATATTCACGCTCCCGAAAAAAGCATTTTGTCGCGCAGCCGTATTCAATGCAGTATTCCAGCGCTCAAGCTCTTCCCTGTCGATGATATTTTGCGCTAAAGCCAAATCCGTTACTCTGGGCAGCTGCGTTAACAGGTTCCATAGTGATAGCTCGGTAGTATGTAAAGACGTGGTTTCGACAGTTACCTCTTCCAGTCCTAAAGACGACATCAATGCCATAAGACGACGGCCTGAATAGCCATTGGCCATCACGCCTTCCGCTAGAAATTTTGCAAGTTTTCTCTCTGTATCATCCAGACCGGTATGTGAAGACAAGCTGCCCCAGTCGGTATCGACCAAGACAACGCGTCCAGCAGGTTTGGTAACACGTACAGCTTCTGCCAGTGCGCACTCGGGCTTTGTCAAATGTATCAATAAACGCTCGCTTCGAACCGCGTCGAAATGGTCAGCAGGGAAAGGAAGTTGATAAGCATCGGCACGCTGATGCACGGCTTTGTCACGCAATTCATTTTTAGTGGCACGCATGTTTGCTTCGTCGACCATGTTGCTATCGTGGTCCACACCCATGACGACACCATGTTCACCAACCATCTTTGCCATTGCCACTGTGTCCAGACCTGGACCACAACCGATATCAAGAACGCGTTTGTCGATTATTTCTCCAAGCAGATCGTAGCTGCGCTTTTTTATCGGAGCGAATAGTTCACTGGCCGCCGACAGATAATCGCTGTCCACATATCCCTTTTTATGGGTGGTCATTTTTTCAAATCCTTCATTATTTGCATTATTTATTGTTAAGATCCGTCAGCTCGTACGAATAATAGCATTCAACTAAATTGAAAGAGGGAATTATGACACACGTTGAACAATTTCGTGAACTGCTTAACATTTATCCTGCAAATAATAAAAAACTGAGAGAAAGTGCTTTTCGAATTCGTTATCAGGTGTATTGTAAGGAAATTGGATTTAACGGTGCTGACACTGAGGGGATAGAAAGAGAAACTGACGAATACGACAAACAATCCAGGCACTGTCTGTTAATTCATAAGCCTACCAACCGCCCCATTGGCTGTGCCAGATTGATCATGGCAGATCCTTTAAGGCCTGAACTGCCCCTTCCCTTTGAAAAATATTGGTTGAATACTATTGACAAAAACCTTTTCGATCCTGATGAATTCTTACCCGGGCAAGTGGTTGAGTTTTCCCGTATTGCTGTCATCGAAGAGTTTCGAAGAAAAAACGTTATTCAACATGTTCATCCGGCTGGAAATCGAATGCAGCCGCTTAAAATTCATTCCAATAGCAACTCCCCTGTTATTCCCCTGAGCTTGTTTCTGGCATCCCTGTCTATGTTGATCTCCTCTGATGCCGAGTATGGTTTTGCGATGATGGAACCCAAATTGGCTCGGCTGTTGAGGCGCTTCGGTATTATTTTTGAACAAGTCGGAGAGGGCATTAATCACTTTGGCTGGCGTTCACCCTTTATCATTCACAGGGATAATGTGTTGCGTTATTTTAAAAGAGGCGTGGGTGATCTCTTTTTTGAAATCAATAAATCTCTCGAGACAACGGAGGAGCAGCGGTTGCTTCAGGTTGTGTAGGCTATATGGCGCGAGGATTTTCACGACATTCGGAGAAATCAGGCGCCTTTTGGTTTCGGCTGCTTACCTAAAAGGAAAGCCCTTTTAATTCTTGTCTAGAAATTGAATGGCAGGTGAGTGCCAAAACGGACGGTTGCTCGAATTGATTGGCGGGAGTGATCTCGAACATGGTCGTGGTGGATTACGGCAAAAAACGCCTAATCCACCCTACGGTGCTCCGTAGCCGTGTAGGTCGGATTTAAATCCGACACGACCATGTGCAAATTCACTCCGATGCTTGTAAAGAACAAAGATCGGAGTAAACCGGTACGGGTGCCATTGCATGGGGGAGTGGAACCTCTCGAAGGGGTCAGAGTGCCTAAATTTGGACCAGAAAAAGCCTGGACAAAATTTAGGGCACTCCGACCCCGACCGTGCCGCTCCCGGTCAGGTTACAACTTGACACTGTGCCGCACCAGGTCAGGTCACATTTGGGCATTGTGCTGGGCGTCCATATATGTCCGGTGCAACCACAACCCACACTCCAAACACAGCCTCCCCACACCACTTTAAGCCACCCCCCTCTTAAACGCTCCCGTCGATCGCCTATTGCAATATCAACTCACCAGGCGTGCATCCCAGACGCCTGCCCCCCTTATAGCTCGCAAACCACCCACCCGATGGCAAATAAAAATTAACCAATGACCGCTTGACCCCCAAAAAAGTAACCTATATGATTTTTTACACCACGGTTACTTTTTAGTCGGCAGGGCACTTTTGCCCTGGTTATCCAGGAGAACAGACATGAGTAAGCGATACGACAAACCCATTCCCTTTGGCTGGTACGCCGTTGAATTCAGCAACAACCTTAAACCCGGCGACGTCAAAGCCCTGCAATACTTCGGCCGGGAACTCGTCCTGTTTCGAACCGAATCCGGCGAAGCCAAGCTGCTGGACGCTTTCTGCCCACACCTCGGGGCGCACCTGGGCCACGGCGGTATTGTCATGGGTGAATCCATCAGCTGCCCCTTCCACGCCTGGCAGTTTGACGGCGAAGGCTTCTGCAAAAAGGTGCCCTACGCCAAGCGAATGCCGCCCAAGGTAGACGGCCAACAGGCCATTGGCAGCTACACGGTGGTCGAGCGCAATCAGATGATTTGGGCCTGGTATCACCCCCAGGACGAGGCACCCCTGTGGGAGGTGGAATCCATTGAGGAGCTGGCCTCCAATGAGTGGGGCGCTTTGGAAACCTACGACTGGACAATCAATACCATTTTGCAGGAAACCGGTGAAAACGCCGCTGACCTGGCGCACTTTGTCACCGTGCACGATGTCGTCGGCATGCCGGAGGGCAGAGTCACCATGGAAGGCCACCGTCGCATCACCTTGATGGACGCGGAATCCGGCGCGATCGATGAAAACGGCGTGGTAGATCGCAGTCGAGAAAACACCGAATCCGTCAAGCTGGAGTCCTGGAGTGCCGGGCCGGGTCAAACCTACCAGCGCTTCTCGCGCATGTTCGACATCGTCATGATGGGCACGATCACGCCCATAGACGACCAGAGCCTGCACTTGCGCTTTAACTTTACCTTGCCCAAAGGGCAAACCGGTGACCACCGACTGATGGCCCAGGGAGTACGCGATGAAATCGTCCACCAGGTGGAACAGGATATTCCCATCTGGGAAAACAAACGCTACGTGGACAGTCCCGTGCTCTGTGACGGTGATGGGCCTATTGCCAAGTACCGCAAATGGTTTCAGCAGTTTTATGCCGCAGCGTAAGCCGCCCTTTACCCACCGGAACCCAGCAGCCGGGTTCCGTTTCCATACTCCCTAATAGAGAATAAGAGAAGGCCGCTATGACAGATCTACTTTCCACGCTTTCCTCCACCCCCGGCGATGCCATCAATTGGCCAATGCTGAAAATCCGTTATCAGACAGATCCCGACAAGATTGCCACACTGTTGCCCCCCGGCATTGAACCCGCCAGCAAACCCGAAGTGATTCTCACAGTCTATAACTTCCCCGTTAACGGTGAACCGGAATTGGGCCTGAGAACCGGTGTTGCCGCCTTTCACGACGGCAAGGAAGGCGAATTTACCCTGGGTTACGGCATCGACAAGGAAGCGGAAATATTTATCAGCCAGGAAAAGTTTGGCCAGCCCAAATACCCGGCCGAGATCAAATACTTCCGGATGATGGATCACGTCGCTGCACGCGTGACTCACCAGAACTACACCTTTATGGAATTTGCGGGCCAGATCACTGAGGCCCTGGATAACGGTCCCGAGTTCGAAGAGTACGAATTCTGGTTAAAGTATTCCCGTAAAGCTTCCTACACAGAAACCGGCTTTGACTTCCCACCTCACGTCGTCAATGTCTACAGCAAATACGGCACAGCGCAAAAGCTCAATGTGCAAGGCGAGCTCACCCTGCGCGACAGCCCCTGGGATCCTATCGCCAAGGCCCTGCCGGTGAAGAGTGAAGTGGAGGCCTGCCTGTGGAGCCCCGTGTTTCTGGATCGGCGCGTCACCCTGGGTCAACCCCTGGACGCGGAGGCTTTTGCCCCCTTTGCCGACACCATCGGCAACTCGCGTTGGCCCGGTGAAAACGGCGGCCCCAAAAAAAACAGCTGAGTAACAAAAACCGGAGATGTGATAGCGATGAAAGATTTTAACAACAAGGTGGCAGTGATTACCGGTGGCGCCAGCGGCGTCGGTCGCTCTTTGGCTTTTGCACTCGGTCGCCGGGGGGCCAAAGTGGCCATTGGTGATGTGGACAAGAGCGCGATGGAGACGGTGGCCAAGGATCTGGCGGCGGAAGATATCGAGGTGATCGTCGAGTTCTGCGATGTGACCTCCCTGGATAGCCTCAATGCACTGGCGGACAAAGCGCAGGAAAAACTCGGCGGTTTCGACCTGATCTTTGCCAATGCAGGTATCGGCGCCGGTGAAGGCGGTGCCATGTGGGATTACTCCGAGAAAGATTGGCAGTGGTGTTTGAACGTTAACGTCTGGGGCGTGATCAACTCTATTCGGGCCTTTATGCCCCGACTGATCGCCGCCAACCAACCGGCCCACTTTGTGATTACCGGTTCCGGCAATGGCGCCCTCACGATTTTACCGGACGTGCCCATTTACACCGCCAGCAAGGCTGCGGTTCACGCCATCACCGAGAACCTGCACTACCAGGTACAGGCGGCCCAGAGCCCGGTCAAGGTCAGCGCCCTATTCCCGGGTCCACACGTGGTGGATACCGGTTTATTCAATTCCGGCCGCGTGCGTCCCGAGGATCTGAAAAAAGAGATGGACGGCAATGAGTCCGGCATCAATTCGGTGGAGGACATGAAGAAAATGGCCGAGCAATATGGCATCGAACTGCAAACCACCCACCCTGACGAAGTGGCCGAGATGGCGGTTAAGGGGCTGGAGCAAGACGCCTTTTGGTTGCTGGAAACTACTGAACATACCGATAACAATCTGCGCGCCCGGTTGGATATGATCCTGAATCGCAAGACACCAGTTCCGGCGACACTGAGCTAACTCTGTTTCTGGTGCGCTGTCCGCCGATTAGACGGCGGTCAGCGCACCAGTATTTTATTACGGCGCACAAGAGGAGGGAAAAACCAGATCAACCCAATAGGGAAGTAAGAGTTGTCATTTAAAACCGTAACGCCAAGTGAGGATAATGCTGTGTATAAAAATAATAGTGTCAAATTAAAGCGCAGTTTGCTTACCATTGCTATAGCCTCGTCATCCAGTTATCTAACCGCACCAGAGGTCGTTGCCAAAAGTTACACCCTGGACGAGATCGTGGTAACCGCCAACAAAACTGAGGAAAGCATCCAGGATGTGGGCTCCACGGTCAACGCCCTGCCAGGGGAAGCCGTGGATAAATTCAACCTGGTTAATTTTGTCGATATCGAAACCCTGACCAGCGGCCTAAGCCTCAATGTCACCAATCCGCGCAACCAATCAATCAGTCTTAGGGGCATCAGTTACGATCAGGATTCCGCAGCATCGCCGGCGGTGGATACCTATTGGAACGATATTGCCATTGGACCCAACGTCGCCTTCTCAGAAATGTTCGATATGGAGCGAATTGAAGTACTGCGCGGACCACAGGGATCCTTGCAGGGCAGGACCTCCCCAGCGGGCTCGATCGCCTTCATCACCCGCAAGCCCCACATCGGCGAGACCGAGGGTTATGTGCAGGGCAGCCTCTCCGGCTCGGGTTATGGGAATACGCAGTTCGGTGTGACCTTACCTCTCCACAGTGACAGCCTGGCGGTGCGGCTGGCAGGCTTTTACTCAGAAACCGAATTTGAACAGATTGAAAACCTGACTACCGGTCGGGAACAAAACAGCCACGGCCGGGGTATGCGAGTCTCCCTGGTGTGGGAACCGCTCGAAAACTTTTCCGCCAGTCTGGTTGTGCAAAATGACGAATCTTACTCGGATTCGTTTGAGGATATCTATGGCAGCGACGCCGTTGGCAGCATTCCATTCCTGAGCCCGACAGTCAAACCCGACATCGGCAAGTATGATCGCAAAACGTTGGCTGAGGGGAACAACAGCTACGAAAAACGAAATACGCTCAGTGTCTTGACCTTAAACTGGGAACTTGCCGATGTACTGTTAACTGGCATCACCGGTTACCAGGAGAACGACCAGTTTGACTACCGCGACCTGGATTATGCCAATGTGTTTGAGGGGCAGAAACAAAATGAATGGGTCGAATCCCGGTACCGCACCGTCAGTCAGGAGTTACGCGCCAGTGGTTCAGCGGGTGAGACTTGGGATTGGATGGTGGGCGCCTATTATGATGAGCGCATTTCCAACACCGACTTTGAACGCGACCTGTTCCCTAACAACAACAGCGCCAGTACCGTCTCGGTAATCCCACTCAACAGCAGAAGTTACGGTGTATTTAGTTTTAACACCTTTGATCTGCGCGATGACTTCCGCGTCCAGGCCGGCCTTCGTTGGCAAAACGTGCAATATTTTCGAAAATCTTCGGTTTATGTCGGGCAAAATGACGGCACCTTTGGGCCCCTGCCATCGGGCTTTTTCTTACAGGACTTGATCTACCCGGAGCAACAGGATACCGAAGAGCAGGCGTTTACGGGCTCGCTCAAAGCCATGTATGACCTGAACGAGGATGTAATGCTTTACGCCAGTTACGATCACGGGTTTAGATCGGGCGGCCTGACGATTTCGGTTGCACTCACCAAAAACGAATTTCTGCTTTTTGATTCCGAACAATCCGATGCCGTCGAGTTAGGGTTTAAATCCACCTTGATGGAGGGCCGCGTAATTCTCAATGGCTCGGTCTACTACCAGCAGTTTGATGGTTATATAGGCCGCGCCATGGATATTCCGGTCGACGATAACCTGGATGGCATCCCCGACTCCGCCAATATTCGCGGCCTGACCTTTAACGCTGATGCCACCATTCTGGGTACAGAGCTGCAGCTGACAATACGGCCTGTTGAAAACTGGACACTAAACGCCGGCGTCAGCTACAACGATGCCAAGTATGATGAAGGTGCCGAAGGGCCCTGTGCCGACACCACCCAACTGGATGGCTCCACCGCAGTCGCCTTTTGCGATATCGGCGGGCAGCGGGTGGGCTCTGAGCCCAACCTCTCAGCCAACCTCTCCTCCGAGTACAGCCTGCCCATTGCCAATACTGAAGCGTTTGTCCGGGCGGCAGTCAAATACAGCGGCGCGCGAGCTTACGAGAATGTTCCAGATGGTGATGTGCCGGGTTACACCGTCACCAATCTCTATGCAGGTTTACGTTCACCCGACAACCGCTGGGAGATGAGTGTGTGGGCGAAAAATGTTTTTGATCAAGAGGCAGAGCGCGGCACCTTTTTCGAAGAGAAAACCCAGCTGGGTATCAATACCATTATTGGCACCGGTTACACCCGCCCCAATACTATTTTGCCGAGGGAGGTGGGTGTCACTGCGCGTTATAACTTCCAATAGATATGCCGTAGCGCTTGCGGACAGTAACTATGGGCAGATATCACATCTGCCCTTTTAATTTAAAGAGGTAATTAAAAATGAGTGAACTTAAAAAGTGGGAATGTGTTATCTGCGGCCTGATCTACGATGAAAAGCTGGGCTGGCCTGATGAGGGCATTCCCGCAGGCACACGTTGGGAAGACGTGCCAGAGGATTGGATGTGTCCCGATTGTGGAATGGATAAATCTGAGTTTGAGATGATAGCGATTTGACAGTGGTGGATTACGCTGTGCTCGCGTGCCCAAAACGCGGGCATAAAAGCGTTATACATCAACCCAGGCCAGGGTTCACCCAGAACTCTTTTCCTGCGAAAAAAACACAATCGCAAGCCCCCCCACAATCACCAAAACAATTCCCACCGTGGTATTCAAAGAGGGCACCTTGCCCCATATCCCCCAATCAAACAGCGCCGCAAACACCACCGCAAAATAATTCATGGGCGACAAGACCGACGCCTTCACATAGCCAAAAGCTTTGGTATACAGCCAAAACCCCAGATACATAGCCACACCGATATACAACAACCAAGGCAAACTGCTAACGGGAATCAAAGCCCCCGTCGACCAGTAAAAGGGCGCCGCAATAACGGCAGAAATCACCACCTGCACCAACAGCGGCGCAGCGTTTCGCAACAACATGGCATCCACCAGGGGAATTTTGCTAATGGCAAAGTAAAAAGCGTAAAAGCACAAACAGCCGCTGATGCCCCGCAGCAAATGCTGGCCGGGTTGTGCGGTCTTAAGGCTGGACAGCCCATGGCGTATTACCCACGGCAAGCTGAGCAGCCAACAGATCGCATATTGATAGAACACAATCGCCGAGGTACTGACCTCGGCGGCGATATGTTTGCTCACCGCTGCCGACGAGCTGGCCAGTAGTACCGACAGTAAAAAGAGGCCGATACTTTTGAGCAAGACAGGTGTGTCTTCGGCCTGTACTGCATACGCAGGCGACTTCATGGGATCAATACCCAAAAATCGCTTTGGTTTCCAAAAACTCTTTAATACCTGCCCGACCGCCCTCGCGCCCTAACCCGGATTGTTTGTAACCGCCAAAGGGTGCCTCGATCGGTTTGAGGACCCCGTTAATATGTACCATCCCCGTTCGCAGCTGTGCTGCCACATCGCGACAGCGCTGTGGATCTGATGAATGCACCGCACCGGACAAACCGTAGATACTGTTATTGGCAACAGTAAGCGCCTCTTCTTCCGTGTCATAAGGCAGGATGGTCAATACCGGCCCAAAGATCTCCTCATTGGCAATAACCATCTCGGGAGTCACGTCGGAGAAGACTGTCGGCTTGGCGAAATAGCCCACCTCGAGGCCTGCAGGTTTCCCCGGACCGCCAGCGCTTAACACAGCCCCTTCGCGGATACCCTGTTGAATATAATGCTGCACCGTTTCGTATTGTTTTTGGCTGGCCAAGGGCCCCATATCGGAATCTGCTTGTTGCGGATCCCCCACCACCAGCCCCTCGGCCAGCTGCACCGCGATCTCGGTGGCTTGCGACTGCAGTTGCCGCGGCACCAGTAACCGGGATTGGCTTGTACAGGTCTGCCCCGTGTTCCGGAACACGGTTAGCGCACAACTCTGAACCGCACGGGTCAAGTCGGCATCATCCAGTACGATACAGGCGGACTTGCCACCCAACTCCAGGGCCACTTTTTTCACGGTACCCGCCGACTTTTGCATCACATCGCGCCCCGCTCGGGTGGAACCGGTAAAAGACATCAAATCCACCCGCGGGTGTTCTGACAAGGCTGCGCCCACCGACAGACCATCGCCATTTACCAGATTAAAAACCCCCTTGGGCAAACCGGCCCGGTGAATAATCTCTGCCAGCACATAGGCCGAAAAGGGGGCATTTTCACTGGGTTTAAGCACTACCGTACAACCCGCCGCCAGCGCCGGCGCCAGCTTGGCCGCCACCTGGTTGAGCGGCCAGTTCCAGGGGGTAATCAGCCCGCAGACACCGATCGGTTCTTTGCGGATGTGTGTCTGTCCAAGGTTTTCGATAAAGCGGAACTCGCCAAGTACATCAATCACCGACGCAAGATGATCGATCAACAACTGGACGTGGAGTGTTTCGGCGAGCTTCGTCGGCGCCCCCATCTCTGCCGTAATCGCCTCTGCCAACACTTGCCGTTGGTTCAAAATCCCGTCTAACACCGACCGGAGCATGTCGCGCCGTTGACTGGCGGTGGTTATCGCGAAGTCAGAAAAAGCCTTTTCGGCCGCAGCAACGGCCAGATCGACATAGTGGGCATTGCCAAAACTGATCTCACCCACCGCCCGTTCCGTCGCGGGGTTTTCAACGGCTACAACCGGGCAACTCTCTGGCCGAAGCCACTGACCGTCGATATAAAAATCCAAATACTGTCTCATGTTCCGCTCCCGTCCCCCACTAGGCAAAGCTTTTTACATCGGCACTGGCGCTTTGCGGCGATGGGGGCAATTTGGAAAAGATATACATCACCAACACAAACACACCCGCAATCACCATAAAGCCGGTTTCATAACCCCCAAGTTTGTCGTTGGCAAGCCCCATAAGGAAGGGGGCCACAATGCCCATCGGCAGCATCATCACCGCCTGCATGCCGTTGACCCGACCGAGCACACGGTCGTCAAACAAGACGCTATTAATATAGGGGTAAGCGGCAATGGCCACGCCACCGGCCAGCCCAATCGGCAGCACAGCACACAGGGCCCCTGTGAAACTGTCAACCACCGCCAGAATTATCCAGCCCACCAGCTGGCAACCGGCGATCGCCAGGGCCAGCAATTTGATGTAGGCTTCGCAGCGATCCGACAGGGCCGCAAACAGCAGCTTGCCAGTCAGCCCACACAGTCCTGTCAGTGAAACAATGAACGCCGACTGCTGAGTGCTCAGCCCAATATTGCCAAAGTGGGGGGCCAGGGTTACCGCCACCACGGTTGTCATGTTGTAGATCAGGGCAAACCCGATACCGGTAATCCAAAACACTCGCATCCGCAGCAGCTGCTGGCTGTTGCCCGCAGAGGAGTCTGTGTGACCTTCACCGTGCCCCGACTGGCTTTTGCGTTCCCGCCGGGAGGCAATGATGGCTATCGCCAGCATCAGGAAGAGCAGCCCCGCTATCATGCGCAGGGCGCCTCGCCAATCGTAAGCATCCAAAAGCACCGCGGTGACCTGGGGCAATACCACGGACGCCGCGCTAACCCCCATCGCCCCGATGGCCAGCGCCCGGGCCCTGTCTCTGGTATAGGTACGCACCAGTAACACGTTGCACACCAACGGCCCGTACAAGGTGAAACCAAAAGAGTACACCGCAAAGAGAACCGCCAGCTGCCATGTAGCCTGTGCGTAACTGATCAACAGCAATGCGGCCGAGGAGATCACCGCCCCCGCCATCAACAGCGGTTTTAGCCGGGAGCGGTCGACCATTTTGCCGATCAGGGCACTGGCAATGGCGATGGTGATCATCAGTATGCCGGGCCCCATCCCCACCGTGGCCGTGCCAACGGCAAACTCACTGGCGATGGGATTGACAAAAAAACCGTAGATATTCATCAGGCCCATCCCCATGCCCAACAGGATAAAACCGGCAATCGCGGTGGACCAGTAGCTGAGTGCTGAGACAGAGCCGGGATTATTTTCGTTCATAGTTGGCCACTCTCCTATTTAGGCAATACTGGAGCAGCTCTATCCATACACTGGAGATCCGCGCCACCAAAAAAATACACTATAGTATATATTTAGCATAAGGTGAATAGTTTGTGGGATCAAGGCGGCTACGTTTATAGAATCAAGACGACTGCGCAGAGTGGGCAGTCAAGTCTTGCTAATATAACTAAGAACAGCATAACCTCAGCAGCACTCATGTAGTCTGGTGATATCTATCCATACTTCATGAATTGGGAGACCGGTGATTTTGACAAAGTCCCTCGGTGTTAACACAGAGTACCTCAGGGGATCCGAATTATGGCGACAGGTTCTGGCGACCACAGAATCTGCACTGGCGGGCGGCGCCCTGCAGCCTATCCCAACCCACTGCTACCATCGCCCCGTTGCATTCCACGGCCATAGCCTGAATTTCCAGGTTCGCGTAGTAGACAACCTGGCCCGGAAAGCGCGTGACATGCGCGAGCGCGCTGCCCAGGCACCCACCCCCGAAGGGTTCAACCCTTTTCTGCCTTACGATACCGCCCTCTACGTAGGCGAGTTAACCGCCCGCTATCGTTGTCTGCTAAACAAGTTCAACGTGATGAATCAGCACGCACTTATGGTGACAACGACTTTCGCCCAGCAGCGTGAGCCACTGCACCGGGACGACTTTTTAGCCGCTGCTCTGTGCCTGCAAGCACACGAGGGACTGGTGTTCTACAACGGCGGTCGGGAGGCGGGCGCCAGTGTCGAGCACAAACACCTGCAGATGATTCCCCTCCCTTTCGGTGCCCCTACTGAACCCCCCTTTCCCCTGGCAGCGCTGTTTGCGGATTTACAGCTTGCTGAAAACGGGGATGGGCTCTCTTGCCCCCATTTGCCGTTTAGGCACAGCATCGCCAAAGCGGTCTACTTAAGTGATGACGCCGAAACCGCCGCCGACACGAACTGTCGGCGTTATCAACAACTGTTGCAAGCACTCAACTTGACGCCCGAGCACGATGGCTTAATGCCGCCGCACAATATGTTGCTGACCCGCAACTATTTATGGGTCGTCCCACGCACACGGGAAAGCCACCAGGGAATCGCGGTCAACGCCCTGGGATTTGCCGGTACCTTTTTGGTGAAAGACGAGCAGCAGCTGGCGCAATTGGGAAAGATCGGGGCGATGGAGATCTTAATGCGTGTCAGCGGTTAAACATTGTCACCATTCAGGTTGGATTCAGAAAATCTGGCGCAGCATAGATCGACGTCCACAACCCGCCGAAGGAGACAACCCGATGAGCATCCACCGAGTAATCCGGGATGAGGGCATCGGCCGCACCCCCTGGTTGACGCTACTGATTGCACTGCTGAGCCTCGCCGTCAATCCCTCTGCTGTATCTGCCAACGCTCCCCAACTCAAACTCTTTCCCACCACGGTCCTGGAAGATATCCGGCACACCGGTGACGTGGCCAAGGAGATGGAGAGCGGTCTGCAGGCCCTGATCGGCAGACTCGACCAACAGCAACAGTTGTTCCACGAGAGCAAATGCGAGGGGGCCGAGGAGGACCCGGGCTGTGCCCAGCTGCAAAAACAGCTGGCCGACAGTTATCTGGAGATGCTGGCCGTCATGGAGGACAACCTGCCGGCCATGGAAAAAGCTGTGGAATCCACCCGCGCCAGTCTTGAAAAACGGTTGCGCCGGGAGCTGGGTCAAAAGATGAGTGCCTGGGACCTGCAAGCCACGTTGCTCGGCAGCCGCCAGCCACTGGCTGAGGCGGACAAACCCAGCCTGCGCGGTCGTTCCGGCATGCGCCTGAGCGACCGGTTCAACCAATATTATCGACTGGTATCCAACGCCGGCACACCCCGCAACGCCTCGCTGGCGGTGATCGCCGCCGATATCTATCTGGATATGAAGGACACCGGCGACCTGATCGCCCGCACCCGGGAAGAGATCGCCCGGGCCACGCTGATGGGCAAACTGAACCAATCGTTCGGTGCCATCACACCGGAGATGCAGGACATTGTGACGGGCGTCAAAACCATTCTGTTCGGTGATCCCACAGAAGATATGCCCATTGCCGCGCCGCCAATCGCCAGCACACCCCAGGGTTACGTCAGCCCTCTTGAGCTGTAAAGCCAACGTTAACCAAGGAGACCGATCATGCCCCGTTTCACACTGCGACTTCCACTGTTGGGTTTGCTGTTGGCCGCTATCGCCATCTCTGCCTGCAGCTCTATGTCCAACAACTCCCAAGCCTGCGCGTTGCCCGCGGGCCCCGGCCTCGAAAACGCCATCGCCCGCGTAAAAGACGACTTGGCCAGTCACTGCGCCGTGCGGTTTGACGACTATTTCCAACAGTTGCTGAAAATTGCCGAAGGCGACCCCAAGCCGGAAAACCGTGAAATCTTCAGCGAATTTCTCGTCTGGTGCCAACAGTCGGACATCCTCAGCAAGCGCCAGGCGCAGGCGCTGTACAACCGCTACTTTAATCTGAAGTTTGTCTCCCTGCGGGGGGACTACAACAACTGCGCAGCGACCTGCCCCAACAAGACGCGAGTGCTGCGCAACATGGAACAAGAGCTGGTGGACAAGGAGCAGGGGCTGTTAAAGATCAGTGTAGACCGGGTGGGCTACCAGCGCGCTGATCGCCTCTTCCAGGAGACCGAGCTGGTATTGGAAGCTACCTGCAGCGCCTGTAACACCAACTGAGGGGATCGGGCATGGTCAGCCGCAGCTTCATCAAGGGATTCTGCTGGGGCGGCCTCAGTGCCCTGGTGGGTGGCACCTTGTTGCTTTACATCCTGAGCATGCTGGATCTGGTGGGCTTCGCCCTGATCCAGGTGCCACAGTTTCAGCAAATGCTCGCCTGGGCCTACCGCAACCTCGGGCTGTCCATAGTGCCCTTTCTGGCGGTGCTTGGATTGTTTTGTTGGAGCCTCAGGCGTTTACGGCAGGCCATAGTGAAGCGCCGCCCCCTGGCGGAAGTTTCCCAGTTGGATCACCTCTGCGATATCTGGACCGGGCTCTTCTTTGGCATTGGGGTGATCTGGACCGCCATTGGCATGCGCAGCGCGTTGGTCTACGCGCTCGGCGAACCCGCGATGACCGCCACTGGAGGTGCCCTGCCGCTGCTGCAGCGGTTGGTTGAAGGCGGCATCCTGATCGCCCTGTCCACCACTATCTTTGGCGGTTTGGGTGGCTACCTGATGCGCGTGGTCAAGGCGTGCACATTAGGAAACGCATTGCGCCGCTACTACAGCGAAGCGGCCAGCGCCCCGAGTGACGCGGTGGTGCAAAAACTGAGTGCCATAGAGCAGCACTTGGCGGTCATCAGTGACGCAACCACCTTGGGAGCAGGTGATTCATCAGTGGCAGGTTTGTCTGAAGCAGATTTCCCGGAAGCCAATTTATCAGGAAATAGCAGCGATGAACGCCCCACTCTGGTCCGTCCTTAATCCGGGCTATCAGCCGGAGGCAGGCAGCGATGAGCTGCAAACCGATGTGATGCGCTTTATGGCCATTCTCGGGTTCTGTCTAGTGGCCATTTTCGCTATGGTGCAAACACTGCCGCTGACACCACAGGACGCGCGTCCGGAACTGGAAACCGCTACCCGTTTGCAACAACAAATCCGCGATCTGGAACGCGAATTGACCGCACTGCAACAGGAAGCTGATACACTTCAGGCCACCCTGTCGCCATTGCGACTGGAGGAGCAACAGGTGCGCGAACGTCTTAGCGCTATCAACAGCGACATCGAGGGCCAGCAACAGGCGTTAAACCGCCTAAACGCCGAGCTCCGGGAGGGCAATCAGGCCCTGGCAAGCCTGAAGAGGCAGCTACAGCTACAAACCCTGGAATTCCAAGCGTTACAACGGCGGTTTTACACCCTGCAACAGGAAATAAGCCCTCCTCCCGAACAGGCTGAGCGCGTGCAGCCTCCCGCTCCCGCACCACAAGGCGAAGTGCCACGCGAGCCGCAGCGAGAGACACCGACAGCCAAAACTCCGCCAGAACCCACCGGCTTCAGTCTGCGCCTGGCCTCGGATCAGGCACTGATCACCTTGCTGCTTCAGGAAGAGGTTCAACTTTACGCCATGGTCCGCCAGAGCACCTGGCAGATTAGCCCTCACGACGGCACTCTGCGTCTTCAACCGCGGGAACGCCCCCGCCTGTATCACGAGATGACCCGGGAAACCGTGCCCAACCATCTGCGAGCACTGATCCAACAGCGGGCCGTGTATGACCCCGACCGAGTGACCTGGGGGCTGGTGCTCCCGGCATCGATACGCGACCAGATCCATCAATTGATGATCAGGTTTCAATCCGGCACTCTGGTTATCGGCAGCGATGGACAGGTCAAACGGGAGAATCATTGATGGCGCTTCCCATGATGGATTTCAGGGTAACGGCCCACTGGCCGATAATCTGCCTGTTACTCATGGTGCTCGCCGGGTGTCAGCACACCCTGCAAAAATCCGGCGCGCAGGCGAATAAAATCACCAGCGGAAAGTCGCTGGAGCGCTGGGTTGAGACAGCGCTGACCCCGTACCTGGTTGAACAGATAGGCGAGCATCCCCGCTTTCGCGCTCAACGCATCCAAGTGGCCAAGCTCGAAGGCAACCAACCCGCCCCGCAAATGGACGCGCTCTCCGCGCGTCTGCGCGAACAGATCAACGACGTCCTGCTCTCGTTACCGAGTGGCAAGCTGGCGTGGCAACCGGAGCAATTGGCAGTCCCAACCTGGGATCAACCGCTGTTGTGTCAACACGCTCCGCCACCCCATTACCTGCTCGGTCTCGAGTTTCAGGCCTTGGAAAAGAACCTGTGGACCCTGTCGGTGCGCGCCCTGGATCTGGAAGAGCAATCCTGGGTCGGCGGTTTCGGGTTGCGCTGGCGCGGTAGACTGACGCGGGAGCAACGCAATGACTTGTCGAAACGCTACACCGATGAATCTCTGCGCGGTCTGCGCAACCTGCCGTTTGAAATGGACCAGGCGGATCTGACCGCCCGCCACTTGGCCCATCGCCTGAGCTGCCGCCTGCTGCAACAGCAGGACAATCCCAGTAAACTGTTCCTACAACCGCCGTCCGACGACCCTTTCGCCCAGCGCACCTTCAGTATGCTAAGCCACTACCTTATCCAGTACCGGGAGGCCTCCATTGCGGCTGACGAAGCCCAGGCGGATATGATGTTGGCCGGGGAACTGGTATCCGTCGACGGTCCATTAAAGCAGCTGTGGGTGTTTGCCCGCACCACCGATGGTGCAGCGATACCCGGGCTGAGCGCAAAAGCCTATGTACAACTGCCGCAGATTACGGCACCGCAGCGAACGGCCACGCCCCCGGACCCAGAGCCGGTACTTGCCAGCCTTGCGACAGATGTACACACCCCACCGCTAAAGACTCGAACGCAGGACACCGAAGTGGCACTGCAGCTGCTGGTTCCCGCCAGCCCCAACCACTGCCGCGATAAAAATCCCTGGCGTGGCGGTGTCCACCGGGCTTACACAGCCGATCGCTGCTTCGCCCTGGAGCTGCGGGTGCCCGACGGGGCTGAGACGTTTCTTATTCATCGGCGCGCTGACGGCTCCCTGGTTCGCCTCGCGCCGGATCGGTGTCGGGGCCTGTCTCACCCCGGCCATCGGCAAGGGAAACTCCAAACCCTGCGTTTTCCCCCGCACGTCGGTTCGGGAGGCACATCGATTCTCTGGAAAGGTCCGGGCGTTGAACGTTTTATCGCCCTCAGTCTGATGCCCACTTTGAAGAACCGTCCGCTTCGAGACCACTTGCTGAGCTTGAGCGGTGGTTGCGAGCACAGTCATTCGAGCGTGTTCAGGGGAGCGCGGGCCCAACAATGGCTGGAAGAACTGCATCAGCTCGCCCGCCAGTTGGGCCCCTCCGTGCATTGGCAGGAAAAGCTGATCGGCGATACCACCCTCTCCCTGAATCAAAGGCGCGAGCCGTTCGACTGAAGAGGAGTATAATGTGAAACTGTTGGGATTTATAACAGGGTTGGGCCTGGTGGGCGCTGCCATCTATACGGTTTCTATCGGCTCTGGCCTGCACCGGTTTTCACTGGACTCTCCCTCGGGTAAAGAGACGCTGGTAGAGCAGTTGATGGACCGGGCCAAACAGGTTTCGGCCCGGATTCAGAGCACCGACTTGACTTCCGTCACGCCACCGGTGCCGCCAACGGAGCTGCAAAACCGGACGCTGGACTCGGCACCCTCTGAGCAAGCACCGACGCCTGTGACCCCTTCACACCGATTGCCGCCGCCCCAAGAGATCAAAAGCGCCGCTCCCGAACCGACTGAGGAGCTGCCCAAGGATTCCAAACCGACCTGGTATCCGCTGTGGAGCCCATTCCACAGTGAACTTTCCGCCCAAGGCTTCGCAAAACGGCTAGCAGCGCTTTCCGGGCGGTCGCTGCGGGTTACCGAAGAAGGGCCTTCACGCTACCGCGTGCAACTGGCCTATCTAGACAGCGACGACCTCAAGGCCGCTCTATTAGCGATCAGACAAACCGCAGGCTTGGATCTTGCCGAGGAGGAGATGTGACACCTTATCGCGGCTGGGGAAGGCTACTGCTCTTGCTGGTAACCACCGCCCTATGGACTCCGGTAGCCGCCAAACTTGAGGATGCCGCACCTCTGGCACGGGACTGGCAACAGGCACTGGCCCGGGGACCCGCCCCGCGGGATTCGGTGCTTTTTCCCCACGGCTACTGCTTTAAGCGGGCTGCCAACCGACACGGTGTCGCCGAGGCGCTGTTGCTGGCGGTCGCCCGCGGCGAAAGCGATTTCGAAGCCACCGCCAAATCCCGTGCCAACGCCATCGGGGTGATGCAGATCCGCTGGCCCCAGACCGCAAAACACCTGGGTATTTATCGCCTCTCAGCCCTCTATGATCCCTGCAGCAACATCGATGCCGGCGCGCGTTACCTGAAAGAGTTGCTGCAGCGCTATCGACGCCGGACTCACCTGGCATTGGCGGCCTATAACTACGGCCCAGGACGCATACCAGTGGATGCCCGCCGGATTCCCGATGGCGCCCTGTGGTACAGCCGCTATATCCTGCGTCACTACGCCTATGTGACCGGCACCGCTCTCACTGGCTCTGCGGCGAAAGGCACCCCTGCCATCAACACACCGAGCACCGCCCCTATCCATTACCGAGAGGAGCGCAAACTGGAGCTCATCCGTTTCGACCGCCCCTACCGGGCCGAAGCCTTTGTGAAGCAACTCAGGCGCCAGCTGCCAGAGTTGCAGCTGGATTGGTTTCGACTTCCCGACTACCAGTACAAGGTAGTCGCCAGGTACCAGAGCAACACGCAGCTGCAGCAGATACGGTCCAGCCTGCAGCGGGCTGGCATACGGATCTTATAAGCTGAAGTATCCTGTAGGTCGGACTGGCCTGCCCCGCGAGCGAAGCGAGTGCTTTGGGTATTAGTCCGACAAAAATGCCGGTTCCACGCGCCTTGTAGGATTTCCAAAAGTAGGCGCCTCAAGCGAAATCCGACCTACACTTGCCGTTAATTAGGCGTGAGTCCTTTTAACCCCATTTACCAATTATCGCTTTTCAGCTCCCCGGCACGCATTGGCTTGCCGAAGTGATAGCCTTGAATCAGGTCAAAGCCGATGGTTTTTATAAAGTTCGCCTCGCCTTCATGGCTGACACCTTCCGCAAGTGCTTTTACTCCCATATGGTGGACCATGCTCACGAGTATTTTGAGCATTTTTTGCCGCTGCTGGGGGGCGGTATCAATATCACGAATCAACTCGATATCGAATTTAACGATTTCAGGAGGGGCGCCAGACAGCTCGATCAGCCGTGCTTGTCCGGCCCCGAAGTCATCATAGGCAATACCTACGTCGAGCTTTGCAAGCTCGTCCGCCAGGCTTTGCAACGACGCCAAATTGGTGACAGCCTGCTCGTGAATTTCGAGCACAATTCGGAAGGCGTCAGGTTGAACACGCGCATTCTCCAAGCCATCGATAAGGCGCTTGGGATGCTCTATTTCACTGGGGTGCATATTCACCAGGATAAATTTGCCCAGCTGGTTTTCAATGGCAACACGCAATCCGGTGGAGCGAAAGAGTTCACTCAGTTCGACCTCGAGTCCAATACTTTCAGCAATTCGAAATAACTCACCTGGACTTCTCGGCAAGGCCGCATGACAGCCTCGACCCAATATCTCATACCCAACAACCCTTTCGTCAGCATCGACTACCGGTTGGAACACGACTTCGATTAACTGCCGATCGATAAGCTCCTTCAATTCGCTGGCGCCCAGAGGAATTCGATTTGATCGCTGATCTTGCATCAATACGGTTTCTTCATTATCACCAATCGCGAAAGCCCCCTGATCACTCAGGCGAGATTCAATGTGCGCAAAGTGGATAACGTCGTCCCCCACAATGGGTGTATCAGTCGTAATTTTCTTATGATTGACAAAAGTGCCGTTAGTCGAGCCGAGATCGCGAAGATAGAGCTGTTCATCGGTTTCAAAAAGCTCGGCATGTCGACGCGACACGTCGTTCTGACGAATGGTAAGGTCCGCCTCGTCTCCGCGACCGATACAGAAGGGAAATGCTTCAATGGGCACAGCCCTTAAAGTATTGCTGTCGTCAAAATAACCTTCAAGGAACCATCGCGTCATGAGCCCGCTCCTCTGCTTTGATAAGAGGCTGCTCGCCTATTGGGTAGAGGTTTCTTACGCCAACTCGCTAAGCAAACGCATCGATCTTGCTTACATTTAACCCACTGACCTTGAGTTTAAGTTAAAAAGAGCTTTTCTGCACCAAAGCTATACGGCTGCCTAAAAAAGCGGTTTTAAATCCACCCTACCTTTGCAGTTATATCGTTACAGCAGAGATATAAAAAACATCAATAACCGTATGTAACATACTAAAATATAACCGATTACTTCCCTGGATGTGGATCTTGACGCCCACCCTGTGTGTACATAGCGCTCCCGTTTTAAACCCATCTATCCCAATGCCTTCCAAAGGCACAACCCATGCCCTTCGTTGGCTTCTATGTGAATATTTCACAAAACGGCTGAGACATTCTTCACCGAGGATCCGGTCGGTCGCCGCTACTCTATAACAACCAAAACCACCAGGAGATTTCTGTAGAACGCATCGGGGAGTTATAAACACCCCGAATAACCAGGGATGCGATCTCAGAGAATCCGGGTGTGATCTTTACGGTTCTTACTAGCTTCGGCTTTGTGTAAGCGAAGTCGAGGCAAGTAACTTGAGGATAAGCGACAGAGACTGCGGTTTTTTGCTTATCCAGGTCCAGGTCCCTTTCTTCCGTTCCGGGTCACCCGGCCCGGCCTGGGTCGTCGGAGCGGGTGAATCCTGCACTGATGAAGAAAATTTGCTAACTACACGTAGAGATCACACCCGGATTCTTTAACAGCGCAACCGTTTAACTTAACAATCGTGCAGGGGAACGCCATATCCCTGATCAATGCCCAGGCGCGGTTAATCAATAGGTGAATTCGATGAATATCGGGAAATTACTCTGTGATCCCGCCAGGTACGAAGCGCAGATCCATCGTCTGCACCAGAAGTATCTCCTCAGCAACCGGCTTTATAAACCCGGCCCCGACGGTGTCTCCTTCGCCTCCATCTGTTTTGATAGCCGCAAATTCGCCAAAATGCTGGCGCGCACGATCGCCTCCGGCAAGTACCGGGCACAGCCGGCGCGTACACGAGTCGTGATGATCAACAACAAGAGCCGCAAGCTGTACGAATTCCACCTGAACGATGTCATCGTGCACGCCGTGGTCGCCTCTACCCTGAACGAAGCCATGGCACCACTGCTTTCACCACGCCTCTACTCCTATCGCAAAGGGGTGTGCTGGTCCGATGCACTGGCCGATTTTTCCGCCTATGTGCGCCAGCACCGCAAAACCTGCCAAAACCCGCAACAGCGGGGGCTGTTTGTCATCCGCAGGGATGTCACCAAGTATACCGATTCGATCCCCGTGGGCGCCAATTCCAGCCTGTGGCTGAGTTTGCGGGAAGTATTGGGTACGGACAGGTCACCGCGGCGGCGCAGCCGCAAACTCTGGCAAGTGGTAGAGAATGTCATTCGGCCGGAAATCATTTCTGAGGAAGGCCTGTTGTATTCGAATATCACGGGCGTGCCCACTGGCTCGCCGATTTCGACGACATTGTTCAACCTCTATCTCATGGCCATGGACCGGGCTTTGAGTGCCATTCCCGGCGCGTTTTACGCACGTTATTCCGACGACTTCCTGTTCGCCCACTCCGACCCGGAGGCCGTGCGCAAAGCCGACCGGATCATCGACCAGTACCTCGGCAGCCAGGGATTGCGCAGCAACAAGACCAAAGACGACAATCTGTATTTCAACGGCGCCGGAAAGGGCTCCGGCGCCTGGCCCGACGCCAGGGGCACGACCGCCGTACCCTTCCTCGGCTGCAAGGTTTCTTTCGAGGGTACGGTTTCCCTCGGCGGGAACAAAATAAAACAACTGTACAGTGACGTTGCCCGACGCGCCCGCCGAACGATAAAGGCGTCCGGAGGCACCAGCCACGAGCAAGCGGGGCCGATCGTCTGCGCCGCCATTAACGATTCGCTGAACCCGTACTCACCCTGCCATCAGCAATCGTCCCGGGCCCTGCGTAGCGCCGTCACCGACAGAGGCCAGCTCAGGGATATCGACTACAACATTGCATGTATCGTTGCGCAGACCCTGAGCGGAATCCGCGGCGTGCGCGCGTTTCGTCACATCAGGTACCGGACCATACGGCAGCACTGGGGCCTCAACTCGCTGCTACACCTGCGTAATAAAATGCGCTGAGGTCAGTACCATGCAGCAAATAGAAAATTGGTATGCCAGCGTTGCGGCGAAACTGAATCGCGCCAAGTATCTCGAAGATGCGATTCTCGGCAATCGTTATTTCACGTACAGTGCCTACCGACTGCGGTATTTTTTCGGGATCTCTCTGGTCGAAGCGGCAATCCATATTGTCGAGTTTACCATTCTCTCTTTCATTTTCAGCCACCACACCCTGATCCTGGCCTTGATACTCAGGTCCGCTAGCGGATTGATCATCGCCTGGTGGTGGGGCGCACTGGAAAGTCTGCGGGAGCGCATTCGTGACTTGCACCGCCAAGGCAAGACCTTCCGCATCGGGCCTCTTATCGCTCGCTGGATCCTGCTGTCGCGGATTCTCGCAGCGGTCATCATGGGAGTCACCGTCGCCGCAATCCTTTTCGACATCAGCCGGCCGACCCGGCAATTCGATACCATCCACCTGTTTGCGTTTTCCATCGGATTGCAGGTTGCGCTCAGCATACTGACCCGCACCTATCATTCCATTGTATATGCGATCCGGCGCGTATACCGCCCCTTTCTCGTCATCGCCTCGGTTCAGCTCACGGCGTTCCTCGGTACCCTGTTGATCTGGCCGTTGTTCGCGCTGTGGAGTTTTCCGCTGATGCTGATCCTCACGGCCCTGCTGTCCGCCGGCCTGACCTATTACTATGTGCGCAGCATGTATCGGTTTCTCGACCTGCCTGTCATCGGCGAACTCCCGGCACCAAAAACCTGGCGCACGCTGCGCCTGCTGCTGGTCCCGAAAACCATAGTAGCCGGACTCGCTTATGCGTCCATTCGCCTGGACAACATTATCGTTATCCTGCTGTTCGCCAGTGCTTCACGCGCCCCCGTCGACTACAACATGTTCCTGTTTTTCTATCTGATCAGCCCGTTTATCCATGCCTCCTATAGCTGGGCGCAGCTGTTTTATTTCGACCTGAAGCGACTGGAGCAGGATCTGTTCGCCGCCATGAAAGACCGCTTCGGCCGTTTCGTACACCGAATATCCTGGTTGATCGGGTTGACGTTCTTCGTTATGGCGAGTCTGGTGGGCACTTTTCTGCTACAGAAAAACCTGGGTGTGCTGTATTTGCTGTTCGCGTTGTTTTTCCTGTTCCGCGCCCGGATCGCTTTCTTCCAAATACGGGCTTTCAGCGAGCACAGATACGGCGTATTGCTGACCATCGGGGCTATTATCATCGGTGCGGTGCTGTTCGCCCAGCACATGATTCCAGGGATGTCCGAGCGATTCGGATTTTACGTGTTCGCGCTGTTGTCGAGCCTGCTGCTTTTGATTCCCGGCTCCAGGCTTCGATTTTCGAAACGTTCCAGTGACAAAATGCTGTCCCCACCAGAATGGATACACAGACTGCGTGCGATTAAATCGCCGGTGCAGGTAAGAGCAATCACCATCGACTCGGAGGCCGGCGATTTCCAGGTTTCAAGCATTGCCTCGAGGCTCCTTGCCGGCACCCCAAAGCACGCCGCGGCCACCCGGGTCGACAAGAGGCGGATCGTCTGGTTCGAAAACCAATCGGGAGAAAAATCGCCGTCCGAGCAGGTCCTGTTCCAATGGGGTGGCGGCCTGCTGAACAGCGTAAAAAGCATCCCCTGTGCCGAGTCCGGACAGGAGGCGTTGCTGGCGGCGCACCAGAGTGGCCTGTTCGGAAAATCCATCAGCAACCTCGCACTCAAGCGTGACAGAAGTTTTGATCTCCATGAAATCAGCGACACTTTCAGAGAGCGATTCCCCGGCGCTGTCTGTTTCCATACCCGTACGCACAAGGTGGACGGCCCACGGCCGCTAACCTCCGAACAGCGGCGGCAAATATTTTATGCCGCTATACGATTTTCAAAAAACCCGTTTAAGCCGCTAAAAATCAGGCATTTCGATGTATCAACCCTGTTGGTCGGGAATGAAATCCGAATGATTTTCGCCGTTCCCGCCGATGTAGCCGCCAAGTCCAGGCGGCTATGGAAATCTTTTATTAACGATATCAATGTCACGTGTGCCGCCGCCGGCGCCACCATAAACGAAGAGGGAGACCGCTCTATGATTCTCTACAGACTGCGACAATTGCTGGCCTGGTCATTGATTCCGATGGCTGTTATCGCTGCAGGAATAACCCCGATGGAAGACCGCATCGTCGGGACTTTTGTCATGAAATCCACCGATCGCGCCGAGGTACGGGCGCCAATGGCGAGTTTTCTGACTGCGGTTAATGCCAGCGAGGGCGACGCCGTGGCGGCCGGCAGTCTCATAAGCAAAATGGAAGTACCCGGCCTCGAGAGCGATATATCGCAAGTACAATCTGAAATCGCCGAAATTCGGGCAAAATTGCGTATCCTCGGCGCCTCCGAACAGGATTTGGGCACACCTCGCTCCGGAAAGTTGAAGGAATACAAAGCAGAACTCGAATTCGCGCGCAAGAATTTTGAAAAAGCACAGCTCTTGTTAAACAAAGGAGCGATTGACGACCAGCAGGTCCGTCTGCTGAAAAAAGAGTATCAGGTATGGGAATCCCAGTACCAGCAACTGTTGGCCGAACAGGACGCCGAACGCGCTCACCTCGACCGCTCGCAAGAAAGATTGCGTTACCTCGAAAGCGTCGCTGACAGCTTGCGGCTCAAGGCGCCGATCGACGGCACTATCGTCACCAGCGAGCTTTCGGAGAGTGTGGGGCGTTACTTCGAGGAAGGCGACGTTATTTTCGAAGTGGTGAACCCCAAGCGACTTGAAGCTGAACTCAACATTCCAGAGCAGGACATGATTTATCTGCAGAAGGGGCAGCGGGTCGAACTCAAGATTTTCGCACTGCCCTACCAGACCCTCAATACCAAGGTCACACGCATCGCGCCTTTGGTTAACAGCGCGTCTAGGGTTAACACCGCGCCTCGAGTCAACAATGGCGTGCAGGGCCAGCATACGGCCCAGGCGACAGCGTCGGATGGGGTGAAGGTCTACAGCCAACTCGAACAGGTACTGCCAGAGCTGGTGCCGGGCATGACCGGTTATGCCCGCATCACACTTAAAGAACAGTACGCAGCGACCGTGTTGGCCAAACGCCTGATGCGTTTCATCCGCACCGAATTCTGGTGGTAGCTGAACGATGGTCGCACGATACGCCGAGGAGACAACGATGACAACTGTAATTGCTGACCGGGAACAAACCCAGGATACTAACACCCAAGTAGCTAATACCCAAGTAGCGATGCAGAAAGCATCACTGAATGTGTGGCAGCAGAAATATCGCCTGGCCGACAAAGCGGGAATCCCCATTGATACCGATATCGATGCAACCTTCCGCCGTGTCGCCAAAGCACTGGCTGCTGTAGAGGCGGGCAAAGCTACACAAGAAAAGTGGGAACAGCGCTTCTATGAGGCCATGAAAAATGGCGCGCTCCCGGCGGGGCGGATCATCTCCAATGCAGGTGCTGAGATATACAATCCATCTTCCTCAACCATAAACTGTACCGTATCCGCCACCCTCCCAGACTCAATGGTCGGAATCATGGGCAAAGCCCTGGACGCCAGCCTGACCCTGAAGGCTGGCTGTGGTATTGGTTATGAGTTCTCTACCCTGCGCCCCAAAGGCGCCTATGTCTCCGGTGTTGGCGCCACCACCTCCGGACCACTCTCCTTTATGGATATCTACGACAAGATGTGCTTCACCGTTTCCAGCGCCGGCGGCCGCCGCGGTGCCCAGATGGCCACTTTTGATATCCACCACCCGGATGTGATGGACTTCATTCGCGCCAAACGCGAAGACGGCCGTCTGCGTCAGTTCAACCTTTCCCTGCTGATCACCGACGACTTTATACAGGCCGTTAAAGCCAATGACTCCTGGGTCCTCTCTTTCCCCATCACCAAAAACGAGTTGAGCACTCAAGGTATTGCACTCGATGATCCTGATTCCATCGTATGGCGCCATTTCCCCACTACCGAGGAAGATTACATTATTAATAAACAGGGCCTGCACGCCTGCCGGGTATACAAAACCGTTCCGGCCAAGACACTGTGGAACATGATTATGTCTTCCACGTTTGATTACGCCGAGCCGGGCTGTATCCTGATCGATCGCGTCAATCAGATGAATAATAACTGGTTCTGCGAAGATATCCGTGCGACCAATCCCTGTGGTGAGGTTCCCCTGCCACCCCATGGCAGCTGCCTGCTGGGTTCAGTGCTGCTGACGTCGTTTATCGAACATCCCTTTACCCCTGAAGCACATTTTAACTGGGACAAATACCGCGAAGTGGTATCCGTCTTCACCCGCATGCTGGACAACGTGGTTGAAATCAACGGCTTGCCTCTAGAGGGGCAACAAAATGAAATCAAACGCAAGCGCCGTCACGGCATGGGTTATTTGGGCCTGGGCTCAGCGATGACGATGCTGGGCATGACCTACGGCGAAGAGGCTGCCGTTGTATTCACGGAGCGTGTTACCCGGGAGATGGCTATCGAAGGTTGGAAAACAGGTCTGGAACTGGCCAAAGAGAAGGGGCCGGCGCCCATCATGGATGAGCAATTCAACGTGACGTCGGCAATGCTGTTCCAACGCCCTGAAATGGCAAGAGACGGCTGGCGAGAAGGTGAGACCATAACAGGCAAAGTACTGCACGCAAAATATAGCCGTTACATGCAGCGTATTGCGGAGGTTGAACCCGAGCTGGTCAAGGCATTGGCCGAGGTAGGCTGCCGCTTTACCCATCACACCGCTATCGCACCCACCGGCACCTTGGCACTGTCCATTGGCAACAACGTATCCAATGGCATTGAGCCCAGCTTTGCCCATCAGTACAGCCGCAACATTATTCAAGAAGGCCGTAAAGCCAAGGAAAGTGTCAGCGTCTATAGCTATGAACTGCTGGCCTATCGCCACCTGATAAACCCCAATGCCAGCCCCAACGCCGAAACGCCCGAAAACCAACTGCCGGCCTATTTCACTACCAGTGATTCCATCCCGGTAAAAGCGCACGTTGATATCCAGGCGGCAGCGCAAACATGGGTTGATTCGTCGATCTCGAAAACCATCAATGTGCCAACAGATATCGACTATAACGATTTCAAGGACATTTACCTCTACGCCCATGAGAAAGGCCTCAAAGGTTGTACAACATTCCGCTTCAACCCCGAAGCTTTCCAAGGTGTACTGGTCAAGGAGGAAGACTTGGCAACCACCAGCTACTGTTTTACAACTGCTGATGGCTCAACGTTAGAAGTGAAAGGTAACGAGCTTGTTGAGTACGAAGGTGAAACATACACCGCCGCCAACTTGTACGATGCCCACAAAGAAGGACTCTGGGGCCGTTTTTAGCTGTCACAGTGAGAGGGGGCTGCCACGCCCTCACAAAGAGATCATACGCTCAACAGACGTAGAGAAAAAACCATGTCACAAGTTACCCATTTAACCGCTGAGAAAGAAAACGCCGTTGTTATCAATCATCCGATTACCGGGGTTTCAATCAAAAAACCTGTAGAGCAACCCGCAAATGCGCCAGCAGCCTCTACACCCGCTGTATGCCTGGACGAAACCCTTGAGCGGCCTGAATGTCTGTCCGGTAAGACCTACAAAGTCAAGCCGCCCATGCAGGAAAAAGCCTTCTATGTAACGATCAACCATATCGTCTTGAATGTAGCCACCGAGAATGAACAACTGCGCCCCTTTGAGGTGTTCGTGGAAGGTGGCAATGTGGAGCAATCCCAGTGGGTTAGCTTCGCTACCAGGGCCATTACCGCAGTCTTCCGCAAAGGCGGTGAGTTTACCTTTATACTGGATCAGATGAAACAAACCATGGACCCGGCAGGTGGCTATATGTTAGGGCGTGGCCGCTATGCCAACAGCATTGTCGCCCATATCGGGTTTACTATCGAGGACCACCTGAAATCACTCGGCATCATTAAAGATGAAGTCATGACCGAAGCTCAAAGCCAGGTTCTCGCAGGGAAGAAAGCCGAATATCTGGAGAAGACGGGCGAAAAGGTGAATGACTCTGGCTACCCTGCCAACGCTACGGTATGCGGTAAATGTCATACTAAAGCCGTGATTATGATCGACGGTTGTCATACCTGCCTAAGTTGTGCCGATAGCCGCTGTAACTAATGGCAATATAACAGGCTTCCGGGAATGTTCGACTGCTGGGAAATACCCAAAAACTGAGGGGCGTTGATTTGGTCACTGATCCAGCACGTCGAGAGATGACGTGCTTCAATACCACCTTACAAAACCACCTCAATCAGCCGAGGCCCTTTGGTGCCCATCGCCTCTTTAAACTGGGTCTCAAACTCCTCGATGGTGGTGGCACGGCTCGCTTTCACACCCATCCCTTCGGCGATCTTGGTCCACTCCAGGCAGGGATTGGAGAGATCAAGCATGGACTTGGCACGCTCGCCTGCAGAGATGTCCTGGGATAGCTGGTTTGACAGCGAAGAAGTTACCGCCGATTTTTTCATGTGTGAACGTGAGGAACCCGCCGACCAAGAGCGGGAAACGTTCTAATGCTGAAATATATGCTTAATACCACTATCGTTATTTACACGATGAAAAACCGACCGGCGACGGTGAGGTTAGGCTTAGAAAACTGGGCATAATCTGTATGTGGCCATTTCCCATAACCTTGGGTTGACATGGTGGCGACAGGCGAGTACTCTGGCGCTGATTTTAGGTGCCTGCAGCAATATTTCTTTGATTGCCGCAGGGTAAATGGGAAACAGGTGCGCTCTTTTCAGCAAGGCCTGTGCTGCCCCCGCAACGGTAAGCAGACCAAAACACTCACACCGACATACCCCAATGTGCGGTAGCCACTGCGTTCTAGAACGTGGGAAGGCGAGTGTGTTAAGCCGGTTTTCACCGGCAATCTGCCAGCCCGGAAACCAGCCTGAAATTTAACGACAGACCGTGGCGGGGTGCCACTGCGTCGCACGCCAGTTCGTGTGCCCTTCTTTCTCCCCGCCCTGTGTTTGTTACGTTCAGATCAGCTTTGCCGTATGCGGGGATGCATCGGCGGGAGACATTTTGTGAGCGCTATACCTTCCCTCCGCGGGCGGATCGTGGCTGCGTGCCTGTTCCTACCCATTGCCCTGAGCAGTTGTACAGCCGTGATGCTGCCTACCGCTAAAAATACGGGCTCCACAGCGGCCTCCCCCTCCTTGACGCAGATGCCTGCTGCTTACACGCAGGCCGGGTTAGAGTCGGTACAAGCCGCCAACATTTTACTTGACCGTTTTACATTTGGGGCCAGGCCAGGCGATTTTGAGGCTGTGCTCAAGCAGGGACTGCCACAGTGGTTTGCAGCTCAATTACACGCCGCACAGCCCGAATCCACCCTGCAAACCAAGCTAGCGGATATTGATACGTTCCGTATGTCTGACGCCGAGATAATGGCCACTTTCCCGTCCTTCAGTGCGGCGACGGCCCATATTCGGCGATTCTATCCCGGGGTACTACCCCCGAGGGATGAGCCGGTGGTTGACTTTACCCTTATCGCCAACAAGCTCGCGGAGTTCGCCAAAACCCACAACATGCACCGCATGGAAGACCGTTTATTGCCCGAGCTCTACGGACAAAAGATTTTGCACGCAGTTTACGCGCAAAATCAATTGCAAGAAGTTATGGTAGATTTCTGGCAAAACCATTTCTTTACCAGCACCAGTAATTTTGGCTCCCGGGGGTGGGTACTGGGATTTGAGCGGGATGTATTACGGCCCGCGGCCTTAACCCACTTCACCCAGTTGTTGCAGAACAGCACTAAGCACCCCGCTATGCTGGAATATTATCGCCACGACGCCAGACCCACGGAACTTGAACAGCAGCAAACATTGATGGCCGTTAATGCGTTGGAAGTGCACAAACGTAAACCTTTAGTGGCTGATAAGATTATTAACCGTGCAAAGGACATCCTACATCAGATCGACTCAGAATATGATTTGATCGTCAAGCGACAGTTCTGGGCGAACACAGGACCCAATCTCGCCCGCGCGCGTTCACTGCTTGAGTTACAGACCTTGGGGCCGAACGCCAAGACTGCGGAAGCGGACATTCTCGCTACGGCCCGAATCTTGACCGGTTGGACCGTGTTCCCCTATGGCGCCAGTGACCAGTGGTTTGCGGTGAATATGGCTGACGCCGAACCACTGGGTTTTGTACGACAAGACAGTCTCTGGTTCCGGGCCGATCATCATGACGCCGGCGAGAAAGTCGTGTTAGGCCACCACTTTGCAGCCGGTCAGGGCGTCGACGAAGGTGAGCGATTATTGAATCTGCTCGCCGAGCACCCCGACACTGCCCATCATATAGCCAGAAAGCTGGTGGCGCGCTTCGCCGGTGATACTGCCTCTCCAGCCCTGGTCGACAAGCTTGCCTCTGCTTACCGCACCAGTAGCGGCGATATTAAAACACTCTTAACAGCGCTGGTGACAGCGCCAGAATTTTGGCAAGCCGCCGCCCGGCACAACAAACTCAAGCCCCCCTTCTACTACGCAATCAGTGCCTTGCGGGCCAAACAGGTGGATATACAGTCAACACAAACCACCGTCGACTGGATAACCCGCATGGGACAACCCCTCTACGGCTACCAGGAACCGACCGGTTACCCCGAGGAGGACAGCTATTGGCTCGATACCGGCTCCTTGCTGGCTCGCATAGGCTTCGCGCACCAACTGGAACAGGAAAAGATCAACGGTGTTGCCATCACCGGCAGCAACACGCCTGTACTGTCTGTGACTGATCCTGATTTCCAACTGCACTAATTCCTTATCGGGAGAGCCTTATGTATAAAAAAGCGAATCTCAATCGAAGGGCACTATTGAAATCCGGGGCCGTGGCGATGTTTGCCGCCGCCGCAGGTCCGGTGCCGCTGCTAATGCCCAGCGCTGCGGCAGCGACGGGCGGTAAACGCGGCAAGGTGTTGGTGACGATTTTTCAGCGTTTCGGCATGGACGGTCTTTTGGCAGTAACCCCCTATGGCGATCAACATCTGAGGAAATTGCGTCCCAACCTGATGCTGTCTCACCCGGGTTCCGGAAAGGACGATGCCCGGCTGGCGCTGGGCGAAGGCTTCGGACTGCATCCCGCGTTCAGTGCCTTTATGCCTTTTTACCGTGAAGGCCGCCTGGCCATTGTGCACGGTGTGGGCCAACCGGACAGTACGCGCTCGCATTCAACGGCGCAGCTGTGGTGGGAATCCGGTACGCCGGGAGTGAGGAAGCAGCGCGATGGCTGGCTAAACCGTGCCCTGTCGGCAGCACCAAATCCAAATACCCTGCTGCCAGCGGTCGCCCTCACCGACAAGCGCCCTCGAATTTTCTACGGTGATCAGCCGGTCACGTCGACCCCCACCATCGAATCGCTGATGCTGGAGTTGCTATCCAGCAAGGACCACAACCACGCCATCCAGCGTTTGCAAACCTTGTATGGCGAAGTGTCCCACACCGCGCTGCGAGAAGGAGCACAGAGCAGTTTGGAGCTTGCTCAAATTCTGTCGCAACCGAACAAGACCAACGTGCCCTACCCGGAAAATTCGAAACTGGCCAGTAGCCTGCGGGATATAGCCCGACTGATCAAAGCCGATGTTGGCCTGCAAGTGGCGTTTGCCGAGTCCCGCGAAAGCCCCAATGGCAAAGGCACCTGGGATACCCACTCCAACGCTGCCACCACGGCGACCGAGGGGCCCTTCCCACAAATGGCCACCGATCTGTCCGCCTCCCTCGCCGCTTTTATGGCCGACCTCGGCCCCTATCAAGACGATGTGGTAGTCGTCACCTTGACCGACTTCGGTCGCAACGTGGTTGAAAACCATCGCCTGGGTGCCGACCACGGTCGCGCGACGGCGATTTTTATACTCGGCAGCAACATCAGAGGCGGCCAGGTTCACGGCAGCCTGCCGGAGCGGTTTGATCGAGATGCGCTCGAAGACGGAATGGACTTACCGGTCACCACCGATTTTCGATCGGTACTCACGCCTCTGATTCAAAGTCATCTGGGTATCCGAGATACGCGTTCGGTATTCCCCGGCTGGCAAGGTCCCTCCCTGGCCATTGTTTAAATACACCGCAACTTATTACAACGGAGCCGATTCAACATGTTTCACCATAAAAGTCCGCTGATTACAGCCATTGTCGCCGGCATGAGCCTCCCCCTCGCCGCTTCGGCCTTGACACCCGAAAAAAACGTTGACGAAGAGCTGACCGTCACCGGCACCAAGATTCCCAAGTCCGTTACGGAGCTGACCCACTCGGTGACCGTGATTAACGAGTACGAGATTGAACGACAGGGGTTTAATGACGTTACCGAGATACTGCGCCAACAGGCCGGCGTTGAATTCAAACAGGCTGGCGGCGTGGGTCAATTCAACTACCTGAAAATGCGCGGATTGGCCGCGGCCAATGTATTGGTGGTGCTTGACGGTGTAAAAATCAACAAACCCAGCCGGGGGGATACCGGCAACCTGCTCAGCCAGCTGGATCCGGACAATATCGAAAGCGTTGAGATTCTGCGCGGCCCACAGGCCACTCTCTACGGCGCCAACTCGTCAGCCGGTGTCATTGTGATCAACACCAAAACCGGCAGCGACCAGTCTGCGAAGGTGGGGGTTGAATTCGGCTCGATGGATTGGCGCAAGGCAACCGCTTCGCTGCGTAACAGCGCGGAGTTCGCCAATGGCAAGTGGCTTTACGCCCTCAATGTGTCCGACACCAGCAGCGACAATACCCATAAATACGAATATTTTGAAGACTCCACCCTGCAACTCAAAACCCGTTATGAAACAGAGCGCTTCCAGCTGGGGCTGAGTATTTTCGATGCCGACAACGCGTTTGGTTATGCCGAATTGGATGAAACCTACGCAGCACTTTCTACACGAGCGGAACACTGGGCTTATCAGACGCCGGATCCCGACCAGCACAGTGACACGACAGAAACAGTATACAGTGTTTTTGTTGAGCACAATATCAATGACCAACTCTCACAAAAGTTGCAAGTGAGCCACGCCGAGAATACCTATGCGATCCACGATCTGGACAACGGCCTGCTGGGAACGCAAGCAGCCACCGTTGACGGGATTGTAGCGGGAGCTGTGACCGGTGACAGGCTCTATATCTACGACCGCCGTTATCCCGGCATTGAGCTGGCCCCCCTGGATTTGACCAACCCCGCCAATGCCATCAGTGACACTCATGCCTATTACGAAGACAAGAGTGATCAGGTTGACTATACACTGCTGTTAACCAAGGCTCACTACAGCCTGTTGGCGGGTCTTGAGTACAACGATCAATCCGCCAAACAGTGGGGCTCCTATGGTTCTGCGGATAATGAGGATTCTCAAATCTCCTACTATATCAATGGCGACCTGAAGCTGCTTGACCAGCAACTGGTGTTGTCACTCGGCTTGCGCACCGATGACTATGAGAGCTGGGGGATAGAGACTACCGGTAATCTGGGCTTTTCCTGGCAGCTTACGGAAGCCACCAGCCTGTATGGCAATGTCGGCTCCAGCTTTAAACCTGCCACCATGAGCCAACTGTTTAATCCAAGCTATGGTGACGCCTCCTTGAGCCCGGAATCCGGGCGCACCGTTGAGCTGGGGTTACGCCAACGCGCCTTGGACGATAGACTGACCCTTGAAGCGACCTTTTGGAACACACACATAGACGATGTGATCTTTTTTGACTATTCCATTCCCAATACGCGCCGCAGCAGCGGTTTTGGCCAGTACAACAACGGCGCCAAGGCCGAGACCAGCGGCTTGGAGTTGAAATTTGCCTACCGGCTATCAGACACACTGAGCCTCGACGGTAACTACACCTATACCGACTCCCGCAACAAAGCGGTTAGCGGCGACTGGAAGCGTACCGTACAAGTTGCGCGCAACAAGGGTAACGTGGGGTTAAACTATCAGAGCGGGGATTTGAGCTTTGGCCTCAACGCCTACCATGCCGGGCCCCGCCTGCGCTGGAAGGGGGATGTCGAAATGAAAGAGTATGTTCGACTCGACCTGTCGGGGCACTATGCGTTGAATGAACAGCTCTCCGTGTCTCTGCGTGTTGAAAACCTGCTGGATGAAGACATTGAAGAGGGCCTCGGCTACCGGGAGCCTGGTCGTTACGCCCTCTTCGGAATCGACTATAAGCTTTTCTAGCTCCGGCAGCCGCTGCCATGAACTTCCCTGCTCTATGGCAAAACCGATTGCGGGCACCGGCACAGACGATTTCCCGTGTCGTACTGGCTGTGATCGGTGGCTATTTCCTGTCCGCCACGCTGGTGTCGTTGGCGGCCCTCGGGCTCTCAATGCTGGGCATGGCACGCAGTGAGGCAGTTATCAGCAGTGCCATGCTCGGCTTTCTCGTTTACCTCGTCATCGTTTTGTGGGGTTTTGCCGAGCGCAGATTCCGGCGAATAGTGCTGGTATTACTGCTGGCGCCGATTGCTCTGCAAACAACCATTAATATGCTTATCGATACTCTGAAGGTCTCCCTATAATGGCCAAAGAACTACGACAGTCCATGAGCTGGTTGCACACCTGGGCCGGGATACTGCTCAGCGGGTTGATCTTTGCCGTCTTCTGGATGGGCACGCTGAGTGTGTTTGATCGCGAAATTGATCGCTGGATGATGCCGGACACCCGACTCGAACTGCCCAAACAGTGGTCACTGAACGCCAGTCTAATGCCAACCATCCAACGGTTGACCACACAGGCACATATTCGCCAGTGGGGCGTGACGTTGCCCGACGAACGCACCCCTTACCTTCGTCTCTTTTACCAAACGGCCAGCGGTGAATTTATCAATGAACGGCTAGATGTTACCACTGGCGAGCTAATTCCCGATCCAGGCACACTGGGGGCTACCGGTTTTATCTTTCCCTTTCACTACCGTTTGAATATACCCTGGGCAGGGCTCGGTTATTGGCTGGTTGGCTTGGCTGCCATGGCCATGATGGTGCTGCTTGTCTCCGGGGTGCTGATACATAAAAAAATCTTTAAGGAGTTCTTTACGTTTCGACCACAGAAACGCCTGCAGCGCGTCAGTCTCGACCTGCACAATTTGACCGGAGTGGCAGCGTTGCCATTTCATTTTCTGATTACCTTATCCGGGTTAATCATTTTTTCCAGCATCTATTTCCCCAATGCCGCGGAGTTGGCTTACGCGGATACCCGCCATCCCTCCACAACCTTTTTTGCCGAAAGCGGCGACGCCTTTCAACGCCCTGCCTCGGGCCACAGTACATCCCAACAGGCATCGCTTGACGACATGGTAAAGCGGGCTCAATCGCATTGGCGCGACGCGGTGGGATTTATCCGGGTTCGAAACGTGGGCGATACCCAGAGCGTCGTGCAACTGGGGCGAACTATTAAACACGAAGTGAGCTGGAATATCGACAAGCTCTATTTTGACGCAGTCAACGGGAAGCTATTGCACGAAGCTACCGCCAAACCGTTGATGGGCATACAGCGTTTTTTTGTGGGCCTGCACTTTATCCAGTTTCAACACGGCGCCCTGCGTTGGCTGTACTTTATAGCGGGGGTCGGTTCCTGCATCATGATCGGCACAGGTTTTATCTTTTGGTCGCAGGCGCGCCGAAAACGTCATGCACGCCAGCAGCTTGCGGGCGTGCGGATCGTGGATACCATGGCCATCGGCAGCGTCAGTGGTATTATCCTTGCTACAGTGGCCTTTTGGTTGGCCAATCGCATCTTACCTGCGGATGCAGTATTGGCCAGTGCAAAACGGGCTGACTTGGAAGTGTGGGTCTTTTACCTGATTTGGTTATGCAGCTTTGTGCATGCGGCGCTATGCACCCAGTCAGCACTCAAACAGCAGTGCGCGAGTATTGCTGTTTTGGCGTTGACCGCCGTTCTGGCCAACGGATTGACGACGGGTGACTCTCTCTGGAGCGGCCACGCGCCCAGTTTAGCCGCCGTGGCCGGGATGAACGCCAGCTTGATTATTGGTGCCATTATCGCCGCAGTCATTGCGATCAAGCTTCACCGCCGCCAAAAGTTGCCCGTAATTGCAACAGCACGAGGTCACTATGCCTGACACATGCCTGAATCTGCTCCTTTTGGCTGTGAGCTATAGCGGATGCTTGCTGATTGCATTCAGCATGCCGGTACACCAGCGTCTACTCGGTCCCCGTTTGGCATTAAAACCAGGGCGATGCTACTTTATGCGCCTTTTAGGCTTTGCGGTTTTAGCGCAAACGGTTTTTCTCGCTATCAACGCTCAGGGCTCGGGGCTTGGCACTCTACATGCTGTCATGATACTCAGTTCAAGCACGGTATTTGTCGCCTTTTTTCTGGCCTGGGTTAGGAGAGGCCAAAGTGATGCGTGACATCCTGGGCCCGCTTACCTCCACGGGTCACCCGTCACGGGTCGTGCCATCTTCGTACGGATAATCAGCAAAGATATCCCGCGGCGGGCGCTCCTCGATGTCGGACACCAGGGTTTTGTCGAGCTGTTCAACAGCCTGCAGCCGCTCGATCAGGTCCGAGGCGAGGTCCGGACGCGACTCGACCAGGACCGCCGCGATCTTGACCGCCTGATCCGGCATCGCCTCGGTGACGTGATTGATGAACTCTGTCAGGGCTCCGGCGATGCGTGACTCGTCTTCCGGTGTTGGGGCCAGAGGTTTGGCAGTCCCCTCGCGGCGGCTGGTCAGCATCTCCGAATTCATATCGCTTGCAAGGTCCTCCTCTTGCGGCTCTTCGATCAGGCTGTGCACATAAGCCTCGGCAACCTCGGTGGCCGCCTCAGGCATCGCTTCTGCCACTTTGTAGGCAAGATCCGCGGCCCGTTCGGGGATGATTTCGGCGAGACGGGCATAGAGCTCGGCCGCCAGATGTTCAGGGTGCGTGGCGGCCCGATCCACAGGACGCATCTCATCGAGGTGGTCATGTAGATGACTGGCATAGGTTTCAGCCATATCGAACAGCCTTTCGGGCGCATCTTCAGCCACCGTTTCGGCCGCGCTACCGAGAATCTCCATGCTGTGCTCCGGCACCGCTTCGGCGATCGCGACGACAATTTCGGTCAGCTGCTCGGGACGCTCGCGGGCCAACCAGGCCACCAGTTCGTTGGACTTCTCCGGTGACGCCGAGGCCAGCGCTTCGGCGATATAGCGGTTGAGTTCGGGGGCGGCCTCGGTAATGGCAGCATAGAGTTTTGCGATGTCGACCTGCTCGACCCGGGTTAAAGCCGCAGCCAGTTGGGCAGCCTGCGCGGGCGAGTTCTCTGCCAGCGCGATGGCCATCGTGACGGCAGCACCGGGATTGTTCCGCGCCACCTTGACTACGGTTTCCGCCTCGGCGCTCAGCGGCTGCTCCGGCTCCTGATACTGGAAGCGCGGGTCTATCTCCAACGAACTTGCGCCGCCGACGCCGTGTAGCACGTATTTCTCCTGGGCTTCTACCGGCAGGGCGTTGCGGACGCGCATCCGGTAGATGACGAAAACCAGTAGCAGTGTTTCAAGGACGGCGAGAAAACTGAACAGCGCATCATTGCCAAAGGCGCGCATCGCCAGCGAGGCTGCGTAGGGGCCGATAATGCTGCCCAGTGCATAGGTCGCAATCAGCCCGCCCATTGCCGCGACCATGTCGCTCTGCAGCACCTTGTCGAAGGTTTCCGAAATACTTATCGGGTAGAGGCAGGCGAAAATGCCGGTGATGACCCCAACCGAGATCATGATCGGGACGCGGTAATCGAGGCCGATCAGCAGCGGGGAAGAAACACTGGCAGCAATGGTGACAATCAGGAGCCCGAACAGCACGGTTCGCCGGTCGAAATGGTCCGACAGATAGCCGACCGGGAACTGCAGAATCAAGGCACCGAAGAGCGCAGCGCCCATGAACAGCGACAGTTCGAAGCCTTCGATGCCATAGCTGCCGGCAAACAGCGGTAGCATATTGAGCATGCCGCTGTACAATATCCCGCAAAAGAAACAGCTCACGACGCCGAGCGGGGACAGTCGGAAGATCGCCGCCATCGACATCGGGCGTATTTCTGCGACGGACGGACCGGATTTACGGCTCATCACCATCGGAATCAGTGCCAGAGACAGCAGCATGGCGGCGACGATGAAGAGGGTAGCGGTCGACGGGCTGGACAGGTTCAGCAGAAACTGGCCGACAACATAAGCGCCCATAATCACGATCTGGTTGGCGGCCAGGATGCGCCCACGGGTCTCCTGGGTCGCGGTTTCACTCAGCCAGCTGTCGATGGCAGCCAGGGCGCAGGCGATGCAGAATCCCATCAGACAGCGCATCAGCCCCCAGAGCAGTGGATGGGTGTTCAACGCACAGGCCAGCACGCTGGTGGCGGCCAATGCCGCCACAGCAGCGAAGAGGCGTATATGGCCGGCACGGAGGATCAGCACGCGGGCATAAAGGCCGCCGAACAGCATGCCGACCGCATACATCGACAGCACCATGCCGATGGTATCGGTGCTCATCGCTTCGAGTCCCATGCGCACCGGCATCAGCAGACCCGTGAGGCCGAAGCCCATCATCATGATAAAGCAGCTCAGTAGCAGGGAGAGCAGTGGCAGCAGGGTAACGATCATTATGCAAATCCATATGATTGGCAGTCGAGCAACTGCGATCGGGTTTATCGCCGGTGTAAAGAAGATCGGCACCGCTCAGCGAAGCTGATTTTAGGCAATAATGTAATCCTGAGCATTATTCAAGATGGTATGGAATTATACAAGTTAGTCCTGTCAGCAGTGACCCGTTGTTTTTAGCTACTTTTCTTACATGGTTCCGTCAAAGCTGAGTCCGCCAGGAGATAATCGCCGACATTTCCATCAGTGCTATTCCGATAATTTCTACATCTCACTCAATGCCTGAATTTTACAGGGAATTTCCCTACGACGCTCAGCTCGAGTCTTATTCTTCATGCAAAAGAATTGCCTGATTTCTTCAAACACCGTGCAGAATATCAAGGCACAGAAGATATTCTTGAAGCCTTTCATTACGTGGTAACGGGATTTTATCCCGCGGTGATCCTGCTCGATGCCATTGTTTTTGTACTTGACATCGCGATGGCGGGTAACATCACCAAAGACCTGCTTTAGTGCTGGGTACAGAGCAGGCTCTTTGTCAGTCGTGAACTGAACTGGCGTGACGCCCGTGGTTTCATGACATTGCGCGAAAAAAGCTTCCGCAGCTGTTTGGTTTCTGATATCGCTAAGATAGACATCAACCAGATTACCTTGCTTATCGATGGCGCGGTATAAGTAACACCAGCGTCCCTCGACCTTAATGTAGGTCGCGTCAGTGTGCCACTTCTTACCAACCGCTCCCTTACGAGACTGCCTCAGCTTGATTCCCAACTCAGTGCCAAAAGTCTGAGTCCAGTTGTGTACCGTTTGGTGGCTCAGGTTTATGCCTCGGGTTGCCATAAGCTCCACCACATCGTCTAGGCTTAACTTGAACCTGTAGTAATGATAAACCACCAACATCACAACCTCGGTTGGGTACTCGATAAAGTTGAGTGGCGTACCGGTTCGTTCATTATATTGCCGACTGCAGTTTCGACAGTGAAATTGTCGGTATCCCAGTAGCGTTGTTCGAGGCAATTCTCGAATATTGTTCGAAGAACATACTGGGCAGTTCATTTGACAGACTCCATTCTATAAAAATTGCCGCATTATACATCAACTAATCCAATGTAGGCTGGATTTCGGACTCAGTTTTGACGCATCCGATATTTGTAAGCGCCTGTAGCATTTTCCTAGCACCAAAGACGGAGGCAAATCTGGCTCCTTCAGCCAGCCTGGAGGTATATGAATAGCTTATCGCCTCCAGGTTCTTAGCCCCCATACCTGCCCCCATTTCAAATAATGCAGCCCCGATGTACCCAACCAAGCATGGAGCAGTAAGCCCCATAATTTCAGCTAAACACGTAGCCCCTTTACCCTGTTCAAAAGACGATCACAACCGCCTTGCATGAGAACGTCCCGGATGCATTTCGGGCAAGAACCATCGTAATAGACGGTGAGCTTGCCCTTACCCTGGGGCATAAGAACCTCCTTGCAGATAGGAAACATAACCGGTTGGACATGCAGCAGCGTTGAGGTGCTATTTATAGTATATTTTTAGCTTAGCTCCTGTATGGAGTATAGATCCCGATCATCAAAGCGAAATTTTTGTAAATCCTTTCTGACGACAACCATCAGGTACGCGATATGAACAGCCGGCCATCATCATTAATCGTACACTGCTATGCCGGTCACCGCGGCGAACAGACGCCTAAGGATTTCCTTATCGATGACCGAAAGGTGGAGGTCACAGAGCTGCTCGATTGCTGGCTCTCACCCGACCATCGCTATTTTAAGGTGAAAGGGGATGATGACTACACCTATATTTTGCGTCACGATTGCGCAACCTGGGAATGGGAGCTGACCCATGTTATGCCTTAAAACCCGAAAGTGGCTACTTGATAATCAGGCTTCCACAAAAAAATCCTATCGCCCATCAAGCATCGAAATACAGGGCAAACTCATAAGGATGAGGTCGCAGTCGCATTGCCGAGACTTCGTTATCCATCTTGTATGCTATCCAAGCTTCGATCACATCCTCGGTGAATACCTCACCCTTTAATAGAAAACTGTGGTTATCCCGCAGGTTTTCCAGGGCCTCCTCCAGCGAAGCCGGTGTTGACGGCACTTCCGCCAAATCCTCCTGCGTCAGTGCATAGATGTCCTTGTCCAAGGGATCCCCGGGTTCCAGTTTTTTCTCAATACCGTCAAGCCCCGCCATCAGCATGGCTGAAAACGCCAGGTAGCCATTGCAGGAGGGGTCCGGGAACCGCACCTCAATGCGTTTCGCCTCGGGATTGGCTTGGTACATAGGAATGCGCACCGCTGCAGAGCGGTTGCGACTGGAATAGGCTAAGTTGATCGGCGCCTCAAATCCAGGCACCAACCGCCGATAGCTATTGGTGGTTGGGTTGGTGAACGCGGCGAGGGCCGGTGCGTGCTTAAGAATGCCGGCGGTGTAATGCATCGCCAGTTTGCTCAGCCCCGCGTAGCCATCGCCAGCAAACAAAGGCTCGCCTTTTTTCCAGATGCTCTGATGCACGTGCATACCGCTGCCGTTGTCTTCGAACACCGGTTTAGGCATAAATGTGACTGTCTTGCCGTGACGACGTGCAACATTTTTAACCACGTACTTGTACCACATCAACGCATCCCCCATCTGCTCCAGTGGTAGATAACGCATATCGATTTCACTCTGCCCTGCGGTAGCCACCTCGTGGTGATGTGCCTCTATCCGGTAACCGAGTTGTTCCATGGTGCGCACCATCTCGGAGCGGATATCCTGCAGGGAATCAGTGGGAGGAACAGGGAAATAACCTTCTTTGTAACGCGGCTTGTAACCGAGGTTAGTGGGAACTTCCCGGCCGGTATTCCACTGCCCCTCCACCGAATCGATAAAGTAATATCCGCACTGCTGTCGCTGGTCGTAGCGCACCTCATCCAGGATAAAGAACTCTGCCTCAGGCCCAAAACAGGCAACATCTCCGATGCCGGATGACTTCAGGTACTTCGCTGCTTTACGAGCAATGTTGCGAGGATCTCGTGTGTAGTCCTCCCGCGTTACCGGATCAACAATATTGCAGATCAACGATAGTGTCGGTATCGCGCTAAAAGGGTCCAGCACTGCTGTGGCCGGGTCTGGGACCACCAACATGTCTGAGGCGTGGATCGCCTGCCAGCCGCGTATTGAAGACCCGTCAAATCCGACGCCCAAGTCAAACACCGCCTCATCCAGCTCACTGGCCGGAATAGAGAAGTGCTGCCAAAGGCCAAGCATATCGGAAAATTTCAGGTCAACGATTTCACACTTGTTATTCTTGGCATATTCGATGACTTGACTAAACTCCATAGTGTTTTCTCCCTAAGTAAGAGAGTTCACATCAATAGCAAGGGGTAAAATTTACGTAACATATAAAAAGTAGCTTAGTTCCGAGCAAGACCGCCGTCCACCACTACGCTCGTTCTTTGAAACTTAGCTGAGGCCAGAACATATACAAAACTGCCATTAATTCTGTTTACGTCGCTCAATCGTCACTGTTTGCGCCCTTACGCTGGCCTTAGTGGCACTAATATAATCTACGCTGTGCGACCGTATTACCGAATCATACTGTCGACTTCCGACCATAACATTGATTGCAGCTCATGAGCTGGCATAGGTTTTGCTAGAAAAACCTGCCGTTACTCTACTTCGATCACAATATTTGTTCAGAATCATTGACTGCACTCAAGGTGCGCCTTGATCCAAGTCTGCTAAGGTTGTGAAAGTGAGCCTATTACCTTTTACCTGGATTCTATGATCCCTTCGTGATTAGTTTTTGAGGGTGGCAAAATACATAGTCACTTCAAAACCAATGCGCAGATCGGTATAAGCGGGCTTGGTCCACATGGATTTATCCTCCGGTAGAGTGGGTAATGGCGGGGGTTGCTTGAATTGGTGGGGATTGCAAAAAAGCCAAGATCTCTGCGACTACCCGCTCGAGCTGTTCCGGCAACATTGCGTGACCGGCGTCTGCAATGGTCACCAGACTTGTCCGGTGCGGATAGCGGTTGTCCAAACGCTCAGAGGGGGGAGGCACGGGCGCGGCTCGATCCTGGTCCGCCTGCAACACCCGCATGGGGGATTGGCCGCCCCCGCTCCACTCCGCAAAGGGAGTCGTGGCTGTGGCGCGCGCCTGGGCCAGACCCGCCAGAGGGTACCAGCCGCGCAGCCAATAATCAGGGGCCCTGTTGCCATTGGCAAAAAACGAATACTCCACGGCAGCCCGTAACTGTGCTTCGGTACCGAGCCCCAGCAGTGCTTTGAATATGGCTGCGCTTACCGCCTGCTCCGGCGGCTGTTCACCGCCCGCTCCGAGCAGCACCAGGGCCCGCGTCAGTTGCGGATAGTCCGTGGCAAAGGTACGTGCCACGCGGTTGCCAAAGGCGTGACCAATCAAAAAGACGGGCTCTCTGATCTCTTCCGCGGCCAGCACACTGGCGACGTCATCGGCGTAGGTGTGAAGTGTGATTTCAAAACCGGACCAGGCAGAGCCGTTGACACCCCTCGGCTCCAGCGCCAGAGTGCGAAAGCCCTGTTGATTCAGCTGCTCGACCAACTCGTTAAAGTCGCTGGCACTACGCCCAAAACTCGGCAGCAATACCACTGGCCGCCCCGTGCCGCGAACAAAGTAACTCAGGTCGATGTCTCCTGTGTTAATACTGTGTCGCTCACCGATAACCGGGCGACCGGGAGTATCTCTCAGGGCCAGGCTAGTGCCCAACACCAGCAGGGCGATAAGAACCATTGCGCCGCGTACCACGATTGCCTCCCCTGACCTTTAATTCAGGATTACTATGGGCCACATCACCCCGCCGGGCCAGCGGATATGAAAGCCATGAAAATCCTTTGGGCCTCAAACAGGATTTTTTAGGGTTTTGCGGTATTGGGACGGGGTCATGCCCACCAATTTTTTAAAGTGCCCGTTAAACACGTTTTGACTGCTAAACCCCGCCTCCAGGGCAATATCGGAAATAGTGCGTTGAGCGCCGCTGTCGGCTTCCAGCATCCGTTTGGCCTCTGCCACCCGGTGGCTGTTGATATACTCGAAAAAGTTTTGCCCGGCGCAACTGTTGATAACCTGGCTCAGGTAGTTGGGTCGCGTACCCAGGGTTTTGGCCAGCTCCGCCAGTTTGATGCCCTGTTGCTGATAAGACTTATGAGCCTTCATCAGTTGCCCCAGCTTTTGCCACAAGCGCTCCACCTGCTCCTGACCCAGGCCCGACTTCTGGTATTTCTCTTCGCTCGCGGCGGTTGCCGTTGGGAGCGATGTTTGTACATCGGGTTCTTGTTCCGGTGTTGCGTCACGCGCCATATCACCGGGAGCTGTTTCGGTTTTAGCCTCAAAACTTTCCGTCACCGCGTTTGGTTCACGTACTTGAAATCCGCCCTGCGACTTAAACCGTGGTTCTCCCTGATCAAAGATGGCGGGCTGCCGAATCCCCATCAGGCCGATGTAGTAGATCATCAACACACTTAACGCGACGGAACTAAACACCCGCGGGCCCAGTTCGATCCCCAAAGTGCCCCGTAGCGCTTCCACCACACCACTGACCAGCGCCGAGACCAGGCAAAACCATACCAGCACCCGCAGCCAGGAGAGGTTGATGCGCTCGATGGCCGAGAACTCCTGTTGAATCACCAGGGTGTGGTGCTGCAGGTAACGCAGCGCAATCAGCGCATAGACAAACAGCGAGACAAACGCGGGCACACTGCCCAGCGCCACGCGGGTACGCTGCGTCTCAGGCAGCTGCTCGAAACTTCCATAGTGGGCGAGACCGGCCTCCACCAGCGGCCCACCCGGCAAAAAAATCAGGGTTGCCACCAACACCGGTGCAAAGTGCCAAAGACTATGGCGGGTAAGTTTGTACTGGGGCTCCACCAATAGGCGCACGTAAAAATACAGCAGCGGTCCAAACAGGTAGATCACATGGAGCAGGTGGTAGGTGTCAAACGGCAGCCAGCGTGCGGGAATGGCTTCGGGAGCGTAATTCAGCGAAAGGATAATCAGGCGCAGCGACACCACGCCAATAAAGGCCGCCAGGGCACGATTGGCCCGGCGCTGACCGTACGGAATGGTCAATAACGCAAGTGCTAACATAAAACCTTGTGCAGCACCCAATTGCGCCAACCAAGCAAGCCACTGCATTCACACCTCTCAGTGAAAGTCGTTTGTCAGAACAAGAGCAGCATAGTTAACGCGGTGTAGAACTCCGCTCAATAACGCTCCTTCAATACCCGCTTTAACAATTTCCCGGTGGGGGTACGCGGCAGCTCCTCGCAAAAATCCACGCTGCGGGGGCATTTGATATGGGAGAGGTTGGCGCGGCAGAATTCGATAATCTCCTGGGCCAAGGCCGGTGTGGCTGCGGCCATGGATTTGGGTTGCACCACGGCCTTGACCTCTTCGCCGAAGTCTTCATTGGGCACACCGATCACCGCCACATCGGCCACCTGGTCGTGGGTGATAATCAGGTTTTCCGTTTCCTGGGGGTAGATGTTCACGCCGCCGCTGATAATCATATAGGCCTTGCGGTCGGTGAGGTAGAGAAAACCCTCCTCATCTACGTAACCCACATCACCCAATGTGGTCCAGCCCTTGGGGTGGCGTACCGAGCGGGATTTTTCCGGATCGCCGTGGTATTCGAAGTCGCTGCCACCGCCAAAGTAGACCGTTCCCACTTCACCGCTGGGCAGCTCTTCCCCGGTTTCTTCGTCGACAATGTGGAGCTCGCCGTAGACGGGTCTGCCCACCGAGCCTTTGTGCTCCAGCCACTCTTGGGGACTGATCACGGTCATGCCGTTGCCTTCGGAGCCGGTGTAGTATTCGTGCACAACAGGGCCCCACCAGTCGATCAGCTGCTCCTTGACCGGCACTGGACAGGGTGCGGCCGCATGCACGGCACATTTCAGGCTGGCGAGGTCGTACTGTTCGCGCACCGCCTGATCGAGCTTGAGCATGCGCACGAACATGGTGGGCACCCACTGGCTGTGGGTGACGCGGTACTGTTCAACCAACTGCAGCGCCCTTTCCGGGTCGAACTTCTGCATCACGATCACGGTCGCGCCCAGACGCATATAGGCCTGGCACCAGTAGAGCGGAGCCGAGTGATAGAGGGGGGCCGGGGAGAGAAACACGCTGTCGGCACCGGCGCCGTATAAAAACTGCTGCATCATCGGGTAGTTGCCGGCGCCGTTGCCCTCGCCCGGGGGGCCCTGTTCAAAGGGACGTTTGATACCCTTGGGGCGGCCGGTGGTACCGGAGGAGTACATCATAAACAGGCCTTCGCACTCATCGCTGACAGGTTCAGCTGGCATAGTGGCCACTTCCGCATCCCAATCCCGATAACCTGGTGCAGCTGTACCATTGACCATAAATCTGAGGCATTCCATCGGCAGTGCCAGGGTGTTTAAGTCCAGCTTTTCGGTAAGGCTACCTGAGGCGATAAACACTTTGGCACCGCAGTTCTCGACGATATAGCTGATCTCGTCAACCTGCAGGCTGGTGGAGATAGGCGTGAAATAGAGCCCCGCGCGATTGGCGGCCCAGGTGGTATAGAAGAATTCGGCACAGTTTTCAATCATCACGGCGATATGATCACCGACGTTCAACCCCAGCTGGCGCAACAGCTGAGCACCTTGGTTGCTGACGACGTCCAGCTGCCCATAACTCACCTGCTCGCCACTATCGGCGATGATAAACGCCGGTTTGTCCGGTGTGGTTTGCGCGTGAAAGCAGGGGTGCATACTCATACAACAATATCTCCTGGCTTGGGGCGATGCCCGACTTGGACAGATGCGATCTTTTACAGAGACTGAGTTGCAGTATAGGAAGAACAGGCAGGAGGCTCTGGTCGCTGGTGGCCTATTTTTTGGTCTCCAGCGACCACGGACGAACATCAGCGCACAAAGGGCGTTGACTCTGAAAGCATGAAACCGCCCCCGGGCATGGGGCGGGGGCGGTTTCTACGAGGAAAGGTTGCTGATTATTGGTAAATCAGGCGCCCGCGCTCACCGTACATGCGGTCGATTCTGGGCAGGCCGGCTTTTTTGCTGTAAAAGCCGTAGGCTCCCCGCTCCAGGTTGATCACTTCGCCCATGGCAGCCGTCGACTGGGCCCAGTCCTTGGGAGCTCGCCAACCCGGGTGAGGTACCAGTTCCACCCGCACACCGGCCGCCGGGTGCTGAGTGCGCCACTGGTGAATGTCGCCGGCCAGCGCCGCTACTTTCTTCGGGTGACTGGCCGCCAGGTCCGTTTGTTCATAGGGGTCTTTACTCAGGTCAAACAGCATGTTCTTGACCGTGATGTTTTCCAGTTTATGGTCTACCAGCTGCACCAGCTTCCAATCCCCATCGAGTACCGCGTTGTAGTAACGTCCCAATAGGGGGGATTCCGACGTGAAGAAGAGCTTATCCTGTCGCGGTGCCACCACACCTGTTTCGAGATTGGTCCACAGGTTTTTGCCGTCGAGGGGCCTGCTGCTGTTGATCTCTACACCGGTGGCCGCTGCCAGCGTCGGAAACAGATCCGTGGCGGTGATCACCTGGTCGAAATCCTTGTCCCCCGCCAGGCGGTCGGGCCAGCGCAGGGTCGCGGCAACGCGAATCCCCCCCTCAAAGGTTTCCCCTTTAAAGCCCCGGTAGGGAGCATTGGAAGCGGCGTTGGCTTTACTGCCGCCATTGTCGCTAAAGAACAGGACCAGGGTGTTGTCGGCAATGCCCTCCTGCTCCAGGGTATCGAGAATTTGCTGGATGGACGCATCCATGGCATCGACCATGGCCGCATAGACCCGTCGACTGTCGTTGGGAATATGGCCGTACTTCTCCACCAATTGTTCCGGTGCCTGCAGCGGCAGGTGTGGTGCGGTAAAGGGCACATAGGCAAAAAAGGGCTGCGATTTATCGCGATTTTTGATCCACGCGACCGTCTCTTCACCGATCAGATCTGTACCGTACTGCCCGGTTTTATCCACCGTTTTGCCATTGCGCTGCAGATCTGGTGCCCCCTGGTTCTTGTGGGTAAAGTAGTCCGTGGACGTCAGCAGGTGGCCAAAAAAGTAGTCAAAACCCCGCTGGTTGGGGTGCAATTCCGGGTAGGCGTGCCCCAAGTGCCATTTGCCGAACATAGCGGTCTGGTAACCGGCGGCCTGGAAGGACTCCGGCATAAAGTGTTCTTGCGGTGCGACACCGTAGTTGTGCCAGGGTTTAATGGTGGCATAGCCCACCCCCAGCTTCAGGGGGTCCCGGCCGGTCATCAGCGCCGCCCTTGTCGGCGAACAGATTGGCGCCGTGTAGAAACGGTTGAGGCGCACACCCTCTTGGGCAAGACTATCCAGTGCCGGGGTTTCGATGGCGCTGCCGCGGTACCCCATATCGGCCCAGCCGAGATCATCGGCTACCATGATCAGTACATTGGGTTTGTTGTCGCCACGACCTAGGGCACCGGTGTCCGGTGCTTCGGTAGCGCCCACCGCGCCAGTGATCAACAAACCAAGCATCAATAGCGGGAATAACAAACCCTTTCCATTTACCCTTGCCTGAAATGGTTTCATAAAACCTTAACTCCAAAATTTGAGATAACTGCAATTCACTCTAGAAGCTGAAGGTCCCCGGCATCGCCGGGGATCTTTTAATGGTTAATCGCCGTTAGAAAGCCGAATCAGTGAAACTCGTAGGTAAAGTCCAGACCGTAGCTGCGCGGCTCGCCGTAGACATTGTTGGCAAAGCGGCCAAAGTTGATGCCGTGGACCTTGTACTCCTTGTTTTCCAGATTCTTACCCCACAGCGCCACACGCAGGGTGCCATCCCCCAGGCTGATATCCGACAGTCCCAGCCGAGCGTTGAGCAGCACACGGTCGTCGCCAAGTATGTGTTCGTTTTTGTGTTCGATGCTATCGAAAAACACCTCCCCGCGGTAAGAGGCATCCACGCGCGCAGTGAGATTACCTACCGGCAACTGTGGAAAATCATACACCAGCGCCAGGGAGCCGCTGTGATCCGGTGATAGCTGAGTCACCTTCTGTTCCGACAGATCTCGACCGTCACTGGTAATAAACTCGATGATTTCGTAATTGAGATAGGCGTAACTGGCTTCCATACTCAGGCCTTCTGTCAGGAGCGCAATCACCTCCAGTTCAAAACCGTCGATTTCCGCGCTGCCCGCGTTATCCATCTTGGTACAGAAGAGCGCGCCACCGGCACACAGGGCCCGGGTCTCGGTGGTCTGCATATCTTCAAATTCCGTGTAGAAGGCCGCCGCATTCACCCGCACACGTTTGTTGAGCAGTTCTGCCTTCAAGCCCAGTTCGTAGGTAATCAATTCCTCTTCATCATAGGGGGTTTCAAAAGAGATAGTGCCCGTCAACGGATCGATGGCAGTATCACGGATATTAAAGCCGCCGGAGTTGTAGCCGGTGGATACCTTGGCATAGGCATTCACCGTTTCTGTCAATTTGTAGTCGGCGATCAAGGTATAACTGAGGTTACTCCAGTCACCTTCTCCGCTAAAGACCTCGTCGGGTACCAGACTGAGGGATTGGTCCGCGGCTTTGTCATCCTGGCTATAGCGCAAACCCAGTGTCAGGCGCAGCTTGTCGTCAAATGTTTCCGGTCGCCAAGAGGCCTGACCAAACAATGCCTGGGAACTGTAGTCCGTATGAAAGGTGCGACTGGTGGTAGTGATACCATTGCGGTTAAGGCTGGATTCCTTGGCCTGTTCCTCGAAATAGAACCAGCCGAGAATATAGTCCACCTGCTCATCGAACAGGGAGCCCAACAATTGGAACTCCTGGGTAAACTGTTGCTGGGACTGTTCGAGAAAGCTCAAGCCCACAGGAATGGGTTCGCCCAATAAAGAATGGATATACTCACCACCGTCCATATCATTGCCCCCGGTGCGATCGAATTCCGAATAGGCGGTGATCGACTTTAAGGTGGCCCAGCCCAGGTCCCACTCCACGCGCAAATTGGTATTGCGGGTTTCGGAGATATCCTCAACCAGGAAATCCATGGCGATTTCATCCAGGCGGTGCTCGCTCACATTGGCGGCCCCCATGGGGAAGGTCGGCGCGGCGTAGGACAATTGGATGCCCTCGCCGGTGGCGTCTTTGTCAATTTCGCTGAAGCTGAAATTGACCGCCAGACTGTCGCTGGGCTCCCAACGCAAGGCCAAGCGGTAGCCATCGGTATCGTCCGCACCGGCCATCTCTTCTGCTTCCGGGCGGCTGGCGGTATTTTTGACACTGCCGTCATACTGGGTTGTAAGATAAGTTAGAGATGCGGCAACACCGGCCACTTCAGGGCTGTCTATTGACGTAATCGACCGCCAGTAACCGCGGTTGCCGATGCTGGCCTGCTGTTTGAAGTCAAACTCGCCACTGGGTTCGGCGGTGGTAATACTGATGGCGCCACCGGTGGAGTTGCGACCATATAAGGTCCCCTGGGGACCCCGCAGCACTTCCACCTGGCGAATACCCGCCAAATCAAAGGCCGCGCTGTTCATGCGGGCCATATAGGCGCCATCGACATAGATGCCCACCCGGTTGTCCATGGCCATTTGCGGGTCCAGGGCGCCAAGTCCACGAATATAGAAGGCAGCCGAGGTGGGGCTGCCCGGACTCTGGGCCACATTGAGGTTGGGGACGTTCTCCGTCATCTGGGTGATATCGGTGGCACCGATCTGTTCCAGGACTTCGGCACTCATGGCCGACACCGCCACCGGTGTATCCTGCAGGGATTCATCGCGCTTCTGGGCGGTCACGATGATCTCGTCGATCTGCAAACCTTGGCTGTAAGCTGACTGATCTTCAGCAGCAACGGGCATGACCGACAAACAAGCCGCAGTCATAGATGCAGCCATAAACACGCGTTTGAATTTCAGGTCCACAGGGTTTGATCCGTTCACTTGTTGATTGATGTTTTTTCTCACGTCTTTTTTCAGTGTCTTCATTGTTCTGGCTCTCACTCCATCGCAATTGGATTCAATGGGTATGGAGCAAGTGCTACCGACCCCTCCCGTCGCCGGAGGCACCTACTCACGGGTTCTATTCAAACGATTTTTTTGGCTGAAAACGTCCGAGCCGAGAAGATCAAACAGGGAACTTGTGTAAGCGACTGTTTTGGGTGAGGTTTGGGGCTTCAGTCCGCACTATCCGGGGCTTTCCAATAAGTGCGAACTTGCAAGATCGAACAGTAATTCGGGGTTAAACTTAATAACAGCTTTTATTAACTGTTATGGCCCGCTCGCTGGTGATAACATATTGATATAAAAAATAACGGGCACAATTGTTCACTACTGGCCCATACACTACGGACGTTTTACGCAATATGGAGACACTTGCTGTTGTCACCGCCGCCGGCGCCTCTACCGGACTTCTGGTCAGCCTGGTGTTATACGGGTTTCCTTTTGGTCAGCGGGTCGCCAACGCGCTGCTTTCGATATTCGTTTTGATTCTATCCGTCTATTCGGCTCGCCTGTATATGTCCTATACAGGCTTGGTATCCCAGTATCCCAATCTCCAGGGCATTACCCTGTTTTTAAACTTTTCTTTGGGGCCCCTGCTGTATTTCTACACCAGGACTATCAGTGAAAAGGGGTTTATACCGAGCAAACGGCACCTTTGGCACGGGTTGCCGGTTCTGATCAGTTTTGCCTTTTATATCCCCACCTATATTCAGCCTACAGAAGTTAAACAGCTATTGATCGACAGCTACCTGGCCGCTGGCAAGGTGAACTGGCAAGCGGCCGATCCCGCGACTGATGCCGCTTTACGCCTGATCGTTACCATCAACTTCTACCAATATCTGCTATTTGCTCTGCAATTACTGGTCTACACCTTGCTTGCATTGAATCTCCTGAACCGCCATAGCCGCGCCCTGCACCAGCACTTTTCCGCCACCGAGCGCATCAAGCTCAACTGGTTGCGGGCGCTGGTTTGGCTGGTGCTGTTGACCGCCGCGGCCATTCTGCTCTATGTGCTGAGTATTCGTGCAGTAGGTGTGGGGCCGGGCGGTTTTGTGGGCATTACCACGACAGTGCTGGTGGTATTCCTGATCTATTTTATGGGGTATATGGGGTTGCGCCAGCCGGCGATCTATTCGGCAGCGGAAACTGCCGAGGGCAAGCCCGTGTCCGCTGTCGAGCATACCGAAGTGCCCGCGGAGGAAGCTGCGGCACCGAGTACACAGAAATACGAGAAGTCCGGCCTGTCCTGTGATTCGCAAAAGGCCTGTTGGGAAAGCCTGCAGGTTCTGATGGCGGAAAAGAAGCCCTACCTGATTGCCGGCCTGACCATCGGGCATCTGGCGGAGATGCTGGAGATTCCGGTGGCCTACCTGTCCCAGACCATCAATTCGGAAGCCGATATGAGCTTCTTTGACTATATCAACTCCCACCGCATCAGCGAGGCCAAAAGCCTATTGCAGGAACAGGTACAACAGCAGGGGCAAAAACAGGGCCGACCGATTGCACTGTCCACCTTCTACCTGGATGTGGGCTTTAACTCCAAGTCGTCGTTTTACACCCAATTTAAGAAGTACACGGACAACCAGACACCGCGGGAGTATTTGCAGTCATTGAAGCAAGCGGTGGATGCGGAAGAGAGGTAACACCGCTTCTTTCATTGCCAACGCAATATCGTAGGACGGCACTTCATTAAGATGGAGTTACCGGTAGGTCGGAATTTATTCCGGCAAAGATGCCGGTTTAAAGCGCTTTGTCGGAATAAATTCCGACCTACATAAGACATGTTTACCGTTAATTAAGCATCATTTACTCCACTGCACGTTCGGCAATCATTTAAAATATCAATGTACACTCACGGGTATTTCGTGCCAAGGTGTAGGCGTTTCGAACAAGGCAAAGAAATTTTCCGCAGCTTTGGCATCGCCGGACACGGTGACACTGCCGGTCGCTAACAACTGGCTAAGCGATTGGGTGCCGGAGCAGAGCAGTGCCAGTTCCTTCCTTTTCAGCTTCAGACTAAAGTCCGTCCGGTTCGGTGCCGACGGATGGAACTGCACAACCCCCCGTCGAATTTCCAGCCCATAACGGTCGCCATTGTCCATCACAAATTGGCCCTGCAATTGCGTCTGCTGCGCTTTGTCAGCATCAATACGCACCGCCAACTGCTGCAGCAGGGTGGCCGGTGGCATTGCCTGCATAACCCCCAAAGCTGACATCCCCAAATCCCGGGGAGCCGTTCCTTCCAGCTCCTTGGCGGCGGTGAGGTAAAAGTTGCGCCAGTTGACGTTGATCTGCCCATAGGCGAGCTGCTTGAAGGCATCGGCCTTCAGCTGGCGAGCCTGTTGATCCGTTTTATCAACGGTGATCAGGTAACCGGCCACCTCGGCGACCCAGCGAACGTCACCCTCGGCCAGCGCCTGGGTTGCATTGCGCAGCACCGCGTCGCGACCACCCATGGCCGCCAGGTAACGCTGGGCACGTGCCAGCGGCGGTAGCGGATCCAGGGTGGCCGGATCTCCGGTAAACCACCCCAGGTATTGCTGGTAGATAGCCCTGACGGCGTGCTTAACCGTACCGTAGAACTCCTGCAGCTCAGGATGGGTCGCCAGGTGCGGCGGCAACTGGCCGACAACCGTCACCAGTTCGTCGGGCGTATAGCCCTTGTTGATATGACGCACGGTCTGGTCGTGCACATACTGAATCGCGTCGCGATAAGCGGTCAGGGTCTCCGCGACTTTTTCCTTGCCCACAATCGCCCGCCCATGACTGCGGACCAAGACTTCCGCGGGATATTGCCGCAGCCGATCGATGGCCTTCACCCAGGTCATGGGGTCGCGCATAGTGTCACCGCGGATGGTATAGATATTGGGGAAACTCTCCCCCTGTAAGACTTCACCCGTGTGCAGCACTTTCAGGTCGGGAAACCAGAGCGCAATTTCATCCCTGGCTTCACTGGGCACGTGGACAAATTCCACATTCAGCCCGGCAATCTGCTCCCGACGGCTGTCACCCACCAGGTCGGTGGGGGGCACAAAGCGGCTCTGCCCCGGGACCAGGGCCGGCCCAATGCCGGCATTGACCAGGCCTTCGGCGCCTTTTTCCAGGTAATTGCCGTACATAAAAAACGCGCGACTGGCGGTAATGGGCACCAACAGCCCCGCCTGTTGCGCGAGGTTGGGCAACAGCTCTTGATGGGCAAAAATGCGTGTAGATTCACCGGCGTCTGAGTTCACATCCAGAAAGGCCGGCCCGCCATTCACATGGTCGCCGTGGTGGTGTGTGTACACCAGGGCTTTCGTCGGCAGATCAGTGATCTTGCGAAACTCAGCCGCCACCTGCTCCGCTGTGCGCATACTGCCCATCACATCGACAATCACCGTGCCGTTGTCGCCCACCACCATGACACTGTTGGCAATGTCATAACCGATAGCCTTATAAACCCGCTCGGTGACCTTCTCCACCCGCTGTGTCATGGTGCGGGAATGGGCGGTCAGTTGCGGGTGGACCGTCGCCGCCGGTTGATCAAAGGCCAAATTTTTCGCGTGTGACAGTGCAGGGGTCAACGCCAGCAGCAGTAACCAGCGCGAAAGCCGATTGGACGTGAACTGCCGCGCCTTGAATTGAAGTGCCATAAACTAATTTCCCAACGGGTTGTGGATAAACCCAGACTACCACAGCCGACACCTCTCCTGCGTTCGCTATATCGAACTCTATGTTTCGTAATATTCCCATTATGCTATGCTGAGAGGCAGTGTTTTTAATAGCGATGGAGCTCGGCAGTGGAACACCTCAATGCGTTTGCCATCTTCGCCAAGGTGGCGGAGCTTTCCAGTTTTAGCAAAGCGGCGGAATCCCTGGGACTGGCGAAATCAACCGTCAGTAAAACCATCACCGAGTTGGAACGGGCCCACGGTCTGCGACTGCTCTACCGCAGCCCGCGACATCTCAGTTTGACTGAGGAGGGATACCGGCTGTTGCAACACTGCCAGACCATTGAACTGCAGTACGACCAGGCCGTCGCGGAATTAAATCGCAGCGCCGCCCAGGCCAGAGGTTTGGTGCGAGTCAGTGCGCCCCAGTTGATCGGGCAATTGATGCTGGCCCACAAGCTGCCGGCACTGTTGGAACAGCACCTGGATCTCGCGGTGGATCTGGATATCCGACATGCCAATATTACCCACCTGGCGGACCATATGGATTTGGTCATTATTTTCGGCGAATTGCCCGACAGCAGCATGGTCGCCACCCGTCTGGCGGAGGTACCCATTATTCTGTGTGCGTCACCGGGTTATTTGGCGCGGCACGGTGATATTTCAACCCCCGAGGAGCTAAGTGCGCACGAGACATTGTTGATGACCTTGCCGAACTTGCGTCGGCCTAATGAGTGGCACTTTACAAGCAAGCGCGGGAAACGATTTCGGGTAAACGTCAAGTCGCGTCTCAGTATGAACGACACCTTGGCGTTAAAGCAGGCTATGTTGCACGATGGTGGCATTGTGGCGGTGCCGCCTTATGTGGTGGCCGAGGAATTGGCGGAGGGGACCGCGATTCAGATCTTGGCTGACTATAAATTGCCGGCGGTGCCGGTATTTGCGGTTTTTCACAGCCGCTCGCAGATGCCGCCGAAAATCAGAACTTTGATTGAGTTTATTCGTCAACAGATTAAGCAGTTTATTTCGTAGGGTGGATTAGCGCAGCGTAATCCACCAAGTAGCCTGGTCGTGCCACGCTCTTTGGAGGATTTACCCAAAAAACGGGCACACGAGGCGTTTTTGCCGTAATCCACCATCCGGTGCCCAATTTAACCACCGTTGGTGGATTACGCTGCGCTAATCCACCCTACATACGCTTTTATTGCAAACGCAATATCGTAGGTCGATTTCGCTTAAGGCGCCTACTTTTGGTAATCCGACAAACGTGCACAAGAACGCAGCTCCGGTTAAAACGCAAACGCATCCGTCTCCAAAGCCATAACCGTCTCGGCTGCCGTCACCGCTGCGGCGGCATGAGCCTGGGCGCGCGGCAACAAGCGTTGAAAGTAAAAACGCGCCGTCGCCAACTTGGCCTGGTAAAAACGCACATCCCCTTCGGCGGCGGCGACTTTCTGTTGTGCCACCTGTGCCATCTGCGCCCACATATAGGCAAGCGCCACATAACCGGCAAACAGGGTGTAATCCACCGCCGCCGCACCAATCTCCTCGGGATCATTCATGGCTTTCTCACCAATCTGCATGGTGATCTGCCCCCACTGTTTATTCAACGTTTGCAGGGGTTCGATAAATTCCGCCATATCGGCTTGGGCGTTGGCCGCCTCGCAGAATTTGTGAATCTGTTTGGTAAACTTGCGCAACAACTCCCCGCCACTGCCCATCACTTTGCGGCCCAGCAGATCCAGCGACTGGATACCGGTGGTGCCTTCGTAGATAGTGGCGATACGGGTATCTCGCAGTATCTGCTCCATGCCGTTGTCGCTGATATAGCCGTGTCCGCCCAATACCTGCACCCCGAGACTGGCTACCTCCAGTCCGGTTTCGGTACAGAAGGCCTTGGCGACGGGCGTTAACAGTGACAGCAGTTCCTCGGCCTGTTTGGCATCCTCTTCGGAACCAAAGCGGGTTTTATCCACCAGCTGCGCCAGCCAGTACACCAGCGCCCGCGAACCCTCGGTCAGCGCCTTTTGGGTCATCAACATACGCCGCACATCAGGATGCACAATGATCGGGTCGGCGTCGGTGTCGGGATTTTTGGGGCCCGAGATCGCGCGCATCTGCAGCCGCTCCTGGGCGTAGGACAGCGCTCCCTGGAAGGAGGCCTCCCCCATGGACACCCCCTGTAGGGCGGTGCCCAGGCGGGCCGAGTTCATGATTTTAAACATGACCTCCAGGCCGCGGTTTTCCTCACCCAGCAGATAGCCGGTGGCGCCTTCAAAGTTCATCACACAGGTGGCGGAACCCTTAAGGCCCATCTTCTTTTCAATGGAACCACAGTGAGCGCCATTGCGCTCACCCAGGGAACCGTCGTCGTTCACCAAAAACTTGGGCACGATAAACAGGGATATCCCCTTGGTACCGGCGGGAGCCCCTTCCACCCGAGCCAACACCGCATGGATAATATTCTCGGTGATGTCCTGCTCGCCGCCGGAGATAAAAATTTTGGTGCCGTTTATGACATAACTGCCGTCATCTTGGGCTATCGCTTTGGTGCGCACCAGTCCCACGTCGGAGCCGCAGTGGGCTTCGGTCAGACACATGGTGCCGCCCCAGCGTCCACTGACCAAAGGCGGTAAATAGGTTTGTTGCTGTGCCTCGGTACCGGCGTTTAACAGGCAGGAAATCGGTGCGTGAGCCAAGCCGCCGTACATGCTCCAGGCGTAGTTGGCGGAGCCGATCATCTCGCCCACGGCGGTACCGCAGGAACCCGGCAGTCCCTGGCCGCCGTGCTCTGCCGGAATCGACAATCCCTGCCAGCCCGCCTCGGCATACTGGGCAAACGCCTCCTTAAACCCTTTGGGCGTTTGTACTTCACCGCCCTCGAAACGGCAGCCCTCTTCGTCACCGCTTTGATTCAGTGGCGCGACTACCTGCTCGGCAAACTTGGCGCCGCTGTCCAGGATGGCCTCCAACAGGTCGGGGCTGGGGGCTTCACAGCCCTGCAGGCTCTGGTAGTGACTGTCGCTGTCCAGCAGCTCGCGCAGTACAAACTGAATATCGCGAAGTGGGGCACGGTAGTTGGGCATAATCCGGTATTCTCCAATATCACTCAGGCCCTGATTCCAAAATCTCGGGGACCATTACAGGGATGGAGAACCAGTATAGGTAGAAAGGGGCGCGGCCTCTGGTGACTGACGGCCCAATTTTTGGTTCCAAGTGTCCACTAAACTTATCCGATATTGATCATCTCACAACCGGCAACCCAAGCACACAGGGCAAGAGAAGATATAAAGACTACCTGATTGTCTGCAACGTGCTCAAAAGCAAACATTAAATAATTGTCGGTGGTGAATTGGTACATGGACATGGTGGATTACGCTATCGCTCTTGTGCCCCTTGCGGGTAAATCCACCACGACCACCCAAATTTACTGGACCACCAACCGCCCCTGGTGGGCGTCCTGGTACCTTTTATCCTGCGCCTGCAGTTCTGCCGGCGATTGGACCACATTGACCGCTCCCCATTGATTTTCGGACGTATAGTCTTGCAGTACACCGGGCGCACTATTTTGTTTGATAAACTCCGCCCAATCTGCGGGTGCCACCCAACCGGGATGGGGAACCACTTTGATTCGGCTCTGCACAAAGGGCTCTCGGCTATTGCGCCAATCCGCGACTTTCTCTATCAAATCAGCGAGTATCGTCGCATTAGCGGGATCAGCGGAAAGGTCCGTGGTTTCGTTGGGGTCGGCGATTATATCGTAAAGTTCGTTTTTCACGGCCACCGATTCCATGCGCATATCCACTAATTGAACCAGTTTCATATTTCCGCGGATAGCCGTAAACGCAAATTCATTCACAGCGGTTGCCTGGGTTGCAAAATAGATGTCGTCTTTATGGGGAACAGTCGAGTTACTGGCGATTTGTGACCAATAGCTTTTACCGTCCAGAGGGCGCTCCGCAGGCGCACTGGATAGAGCCACCCCTGCAGCCTCTGCAAGCGTCGGCAATACATCCCAACCAGCGATAAACTGCTCAGATTGAGTACCAGGTAATAAGACCGGGTTTTTGGGATCACTCCCGATATAGCGAATCATCCCCACCACACGAATACCGCCTTCGTAGACCTGTTGCTTCACACCTTTAAGGGGCGTATTAAGACCACCGCCCTGGACCGTCCCCGTGCCTCCATTATCACTCAGGAACATGACAATGGTATCGTTTGCCACGCCCAGCGCATCAAGCTTGTCCATAATTCTGCCTATCGCTTTATCCATGCCGAGCATCATGCCGGCAAACACCTGGCGATTGCCCGCCTCAATGGAACCGGGCTGACTTGCTTCGGCTTCATCGATTAAACTCTGGGGCGCCTGCAACGGCGAGTGAGGTGCTTTAAAGGGAACAAACATAAAAAATGGTCCATCGTTGTCCGGAACATTATCGGTTTGTTTACCCGACCAGTCATCGAGCCATTGCACTGCATCATTGGCCAAAACAAAGGGACCGTATTTTTCGATATCCGTACGATCAACGTAATCCGCCGGGTTTACCGAGGTTCCGTTGCGCTGGAGATCAAATCCCCCAACCTCATTGACCGTATGATCGAAGTAATCCCCATTGGTATTGAGATGACCAAAGAAGTAGTCAAACCCCCGCTGGTTCGGATGCTGGTAGTTGAACGTGTGGCCGATATTCCATTTACCAAAGGCTGCCGTATGGTACCCAGCTTCCTGGAAGTACTCCCCAATAAACTTCTCCTCTTTTGGCACACCACCTTCAACCCAGGGATAGACAGTGGCATAACCCATACCGAAACGAATCGGGTCCCGGCCGGTTAATAGTGCAGCGCGCGTTGGCGAACATTTGGGATTGACATACAACCGGCTCAACTCGACACCTTCCGCCGCGAGTTCATCCAATGAGGGTGTATTAAACTCGGCACCGTGAAAAGAAGTATCATTCCACCCCATATCATCAGCCAGGATAATCATCAAGTTCGGTTGCGCAGCGGATGCAGCGCTTGCCAGGAGTATTGAAGATACGCCGAACACCACCTTTTGAAAAAACGCTTGTATCTTATTCATAAAGTTAAACCTTTCAGGCTTTTTCCGTTTGGTTTTTGCAACTTTCTATTGGTAGACAATGGTGCCAACACCCGTCTTCTGATAAAGCCGGTTGTCAAGCCTTCGCAAAGAGGGGCCTGAGATAAATCCGAAAACATTGTCCCCTGATTCGGGAGAGACCGTTGATTCACGCTGCTGCATCCGCAGGGCCCAATCGGTTGGCGCAACCCAGCCAGGAAGTGGGGCCAGCTCAAGGTGATTGCCGGTCCATATATGTTGAGATCGCCAGTCGACAAAACCGGACAAGAGAGTATTGAGCAACTCGCTGTTTGAGGTCGACAGGTCAATGTTTTCAGCGGGATCGGTAGCGAGGTTGTACAGTTCATTGCGGATGCTGATACCCTCATAACTCCGGCTCACCTGCCGCACGACTTTGTAGTCCCCCCTGATAATCGCAAAATTAAAATCGTTGCCAATACCGTTTTCTCCCTCCGCGCCTATATAGATCTCAGCATGGGGAGTCACGGTAGCGTTCACCAAATTTTCCCAATAGCTGACACCGTCCTGAAACTGCCGCTTAGACATTGGCGCTCCGTTTGCAGTGCCCGTTGCCGCATTAATGGTGGGATAAAGATCCACCACGGAGAGTACTTGTTCCGTCGAGGCACCTTTCGGTAAGCCCGGACCGGCCATAATCGCAATATTGCGAACACCGCCTTCGTAGGCAGACAACTTGCCTCCCCTTAGGGAGCCGCTGGTGGCGCCATTCGCCAGGTCTCCACCCCCAGTGCTCATAAACACAATCAACGTGTTATCCGCCACGCCCTGCTGCTGTAAAGCCGCGACAATATCGCCTACGCCGTTATCAACGGCTGTCACCATGGCTGCGTAAATAAGCCTCTCGCCGGACAACCCCGGATTGTCATTCCTGACCTGCTGGATAAGCGCGTCCGGCGCCTGTAACGGTGCCCGCGGTGCCTTAAAGGCAACGTGCATAAAAAAGGGCGTTGGCTGCCCGGTACTACCTGGGTTACGAGTGCCCGGGTTACGAATGGTAGACAGCCAATTAACGGCAGCGGAACTGATCAACTCCGGGCCAAACACCCCATCGTGTAGATCACCTATACTGACGCCATTCTCCTGAATGTCTTTGCCTCGTGCTGCAGTATGCTCCAGATAGTCAACCTGTCCGTTCAAGTGACCAAAGAAGTAATCGAACCCGCGACTGTTTGGGTGGTGCCGCTGGGTGTGCGACCCCAGGTGCCATTTACCGATCAGTGCAGTTTCATAGCCCGCGTCCTGCAGAGAGTTGGATAACAGATACTCGCTGGGCGCCAGGGCACCCTGTGACCAGGGATAAAACTCTGCATAACTGATACCCAGCTCGTGGGGATCGCGAGCCGTCATCAGGCCTGCCAGTGTTCCACTCGCCTGTGAAGCCGTGTAAAAGCGATTTAACGTCAAACCGTTGGAGGCCAGTTGATCGATGTATGGGGTCGCGTATTCTGCGCCATTGACGCTAATATCCCCTTGCCCCAAACCATCCACCGTGATTAACACCACATTCCGGCCATTTGACCTGTCTGGATTTAACCCGCTTGAACTCTTCGGTGAAACACAGCCGACGAGCGAAAGGCTCGCAAAAGCTGTAGCAATTAAAAACCGCGTATAGGTATTCTTCACTAATCTCATACCAATGCCTCTTGTTTTAACCCGAGGGTATGTATTGCCATCGTTGGGAATCGTCGCTCTGTTTGCTACCGGGATGCTTTAAAAGTCGTCACACCGGCAGGGCGGTCGAGCAAGGGCGTGCCGTATTTGTGTGTCAGCTGTTCGTCGGACAAATTCCCCAGGTTTGCAATAAGGATTCGTTCGTTCGTGTTCGGATCTACGCCCATGGTGATATTCATTGCGTCACCCACTGGGGTAGTGCTGAGGATGGAACCATCACTGGGATCCACCGCAACCACCGCATGGGTTGAGTCTCTCAAGTTGCGATCACTAAAGTAGATGGCATTGTCAAACCCGGTTATGACCGATACGGGTACGCGCCCTTGGGCCAATTTTGCCGCCCAAACCTTCTCAACATGTACCGGACTGCCATTACCGCCTTTTATCTGGAACGATCCCAATCCATCCATACCCAAAGAGATATAGACACGGTTATCGGGCGCAACAGTAGGAGAAGAAGCAATCACAAAGCCGACAGGGTCAGAAGTACCGTAATTCTCGCAAACAACACCGGCCGGACCGGGATTCATCGCTCGACTCGCCAGCGTAAGACAGGTGGGCAAGTCTACAGCGACCAACTGTTCGGCGTCATTGCCAATCAGCACGTAGTTGCCATCTTTACTGATAGCCGGACTCGTTGCAATACCGCCCTCACCCGCCATGGGGACATGGAAAAGCACACGCAACCGTCCCGCTTCGTATTTAAGCCCCCACAAAGCGCCCTGGTGCTCACTGTCGCCCACAGGGGCGCCCCCCGAAATCAGGATTGTGCCCGTTTGCGGGTCCACTGCGGTGTTGTTGTCGATTTCATAGCCGCTGTCGCCCAGACCAACTTTCCACCACAACTCCGCGGCCAGGTCATCGGCCTTGGTAACAAGATAGCCCTCCGGTACCGGCCCGCTGGTGTCGGTTTTTTCGCTCGGCAGGTCCAACGTCGCCAGCGTCTTGCCGGTATTGCGATCGACAACAATAACAATGCCATCCCCGACCGTGGCGGTGACAAGCTCTCCACTCGGAAGGGCGTTCAGCCCAAACGGGACATTGGGATAGCCTTTGGCTGAAACTATGGTCGACGGATAGTCATTCACCCACCTGACTTTTCCGTCAGCATCAAAGGACACGATTTTTTGTGTGTCGGCGGTATAGAGGAACCCTGTCTTGTCGATATAAGGGTTATTCAACGTCGAGCCCTCATCCAAAATACACTGCTGTGTCACCGGATCGACATCTCGCCAAAGCTCCTCCCCCGTCACCAGATCCAGGGCAACCAGGTTGCATGTCCCGGACTCTCCGCCCCGCGCCATGGTGCAGTAGATTTGCCCATTCTCACCGGATGAGCAGGGTTGCACAAAAACCTCGTTGGGGAGCACGGTCCAGGCTTCCTGAATGCGGGTAGGCGCCTTGTCCTCAATATAGTCCGAGACCCGGCCATCACCGTGGATCGTTGGATAGGGTGAATTGGCCAAAAACGGGTTATCTGTCTGGTAGGCAGGCACCGGCCCCAAATTGTCAGTCACCAACTCGGTGGTGGGCACACACCCCCAAACGCCAAGCGTCAATGCAGCACCCCCGAAAAAAGCCCGTTTGAATTTTATGTCCACAGGGGTTAGGTGGATCGCGCGCTGACAGGCGTTTTTCATCACGTTTCGTACCAGGATCTTCATTTTTCTCTCTCACTCCATCGCAATGGATTCTTAACTCAATCAGTTGGCAGCAAGGTTCACCGACGCATCCCTCGCCGGGGGCACCCTCTCACTGGCTATATTCAAACGCCCTTTAAGGGAAAAAACGTCCGCCCCAAAGAGATCAAACAGCGAACCCGGTTTTTGCCTGTTCTGAGTCTCCAGCCCCCGCGATTCTAGGCCTTCCTGGAAGTACGAACTCGCGAAATCGAACAATAATGTAAGGTCGAACCGGGTGTTTGACTTGAATTGCTGTTATGAGCAGCTTGCTGGTGATAACATCTTGATATAAATTTGAAAGGGTTCCTTCCCCCACACACGACGGTTGTTTGACGCCCTATGGAGCCACTTGCTGTTGTCACTGCCGGCGGCACCTGTGCCGGTATTCTGGCCAGTCTGGTATTGTACGGTTTCCCCTTTGGGCATCGGCTTGCCAACACGCTGCTATCGATATTCGTCTTGGTTTTATCGGTATACTCGGCCCGCCTGTTTTTGTCCTATACCGGGTTGATTTCACAATACCCCAATCTACAGGGCATCACCCTGTTTCTGAACTTTTCCTTGGGGCCTCTGCTGTATTTCTATACCCGAACCATGTGTGAGCCGGGTTTTGCCCTCCACCGGCAATACTTGTGGCACGCTCTACCCCTCCTCATCAGCCTGCTGTTTTATATCCCCACCTACCTCCAGCCCACTGAGGTTAAACAACTGCTGATTGATGGCTACCTGACCACCGACCGAATCCACTGGCCAGAGACGGCTGACCCGGCCACTGATGCCAGTTTGCATATGGTGATCAGTATCAACTTTTACCTGTATCTGCTATTTATCCTGCAGCTGTTGGTCTACACACTGCTGGCGTTGCATCTGCTAAACCGCCACAGCCGTGCCCTGCACCAGCACTTTTCCGCTACCGAACGGCTAAAACTCAACTGGTTGCGGGCGCTGGTCTGGCTGGTACTGGTGACCACGGCGGCGATTCTGCTCTACGTGTTGACTTTCCGGTCCACCGGTGTGGGACCGGGGAGCCCTGTAGGCATCACGACCACCGTCATGATTGTGTTTCTGATCTATTTTATGAGCTATATGGGATTGCGCCAGCCAGCGATCTACACAGCAGAGGAAAATGCAACCGCCACGCCCATGCCTGTCGACAATCACACTGACGCAGATCAGAGCATATCCCCTACTCCCCCCACGGCACAGAAATACCAGAGGTCGGGTCTGTCCACGGAATCACAAAAGGCCTGCTGGGACAGTTTGCAAACCCTGATGGAGGAAAAAAAGCTCTATCTGATCGCTGGATTGACGATCGGTCAACTGGCGAAGGATCTGGAGATTCCGGTTGCCTATCTTTCCCAGACGATCAATATGGAAGCCGGCATGAACTTCTTTGACTATATCAATTCCCACCGCATTGCCGAGGCCAAACGACTTTTGCAAGAGCAGGTGCAAGCTGGGAGCAACACAATTGCACTCTCGACTTTCTATCTGGACGTGGGGTTTAATTCCAAATCGTCATTTTATACCCAGTTTAAGCGGTATACGGACAATCAGACGCCGCGGGAGTATTTGCAGTCGTTAAAGCAGTCGCCTGCTTGAAAGTGATGTAGGTCGGACTTGCAGGTCGGACTTTAGTCCGACAACCTTCTGCGCTGAACCGCCTGTTTTGTCGGGTTACCAAAAGTAGGCGCCTTAAGCGAAACCCGACCTACAAGATCTATCTCGGTTCCAAAACCGAGCTTATGGATGCACACTAGTCCTACTTTGATACTAAACTTGATCGAATGCGTAGGGTGGATTTTAGTTCAGCGTTACAAAGTAGAACTAGTTAGCCCAGCAAAACTGTCTCCAACCCTAACCGCTGCCAAAACCACGTCGCCGCAACGGTACCGATGATATAGACCGGTAGCATCCGCCACAGCGGCACGGATGGCTGCGACAACGGCAGCCTTTGCAGCACGGTAAGCAGCGCAAAAAATAGCGCAATGACCAGCAACTGGCCGATTTCAATGCCGACATTAAAAGCGGCCAGTGCCAACGGAATGTCTCCGGCGGGCAAACCCACTTCATTCAATACGCCGGCAAAGCCCATACCGTGCAATAAACCAAAGCCACCCGACATCAACCAGGGACGGCGGCTGAACAGTCGGGTGTTATCGCGTTTCACCAACTCCACGGCGGCGACGACAATACTCAGTGCGATAAATGCTTCGACAAACATACTGGGGAAGTTGACATAACCCAGTACCGCCAACGCCAACGTCAGGGAGTGACCTAGCGTAAACAGCGTGATGGTCCAGACCAGTTGCGCGCCCCAGCCCACCAGTAGCGCCAGCACGATAACAAAAAGCACGTGATCGATGCCGACCATCAAATGCTCAGCGCCGGCCAGCAAATAATTTTTGGCAACCTGCCATGCATTCGGCTGCTCCGGTACGCGATAATGGCTTGCCTCGGAACTCAACATTTGGTGATAGTGACGACCATCGCGCAACGAAATTCTTAGCAATACACCGACCGGACTACCTTTGATGCCCTCCACACCAAAAACCTGTTGACTGAGTTTGGGCCAATCGCAGCGTACGCGCCAGCGCACGACTTTTCCGGTGCCCTCCACCGTCGAGACCGGCGCAGAAACACTGTGGCAACCCTCGGGGAAAACAGGATCAGGCTTCACACCGGGCAGCGGCTTGAGGGACGTCTTCCAGGTCACTTGGAACAGGGTCGTCTCCGCCTGTTTAGCGGGCATTTCATGCAAGGCCCACAGGCCCGGTGCCATGGGGTGCGCTTGAATGCCCAGACTCACCAAGCCAAACAGGCATAAAAGAAAAAGACGAGTCACACACTTCCTATTTTCTTGCCAGTCACGCTTCATATCACCGGTGTCTCCACGCGATAGTTTGCCAGCAGACGGGCAATTTCATCTTCCACCGCCTGCTGCTGTTTTTGTCGTCGCAACTGCTGCACGATATCACCGCGCACTTCGTCCAGTGCCGGTAACTTGCTCGCTTGCTCCGCCTTGATCCAGACCAGGTGATAACCATAGGCCGAGGCAATCGGGGCGCTCCACTGGTTGACGGTTTCAGCCATTACTGCAGCGGCAAATTCCGCTCCAAACTTATTGCTGAGCTGGGCAGCATTGGACATAGGTATATGGTGCCCCCCGTAAAAGGGATCGCCGAGGGCCACGGCCGACGCGAGACTGTGAGCGTCTGCCTCGGCCGGCAGTTGCGACCGCAGGGTTGTGCATCGCTGCCGGGCCGCCTTATGCAAACCACCGCAATAGAGATGGGCGATAGCCACCCGACGCGGTTTGAGGAATTCAGTGTTATTGCTATTGAAATAGGCGGCGATTTCTTCGCTGCCCGGTTCGTTATAGACCACCGTCTCAGCTATCCGCTCGCGCATTGCGTTGATCATATAGGTGCGGATCAAGGGATCGCTGTATTCCAACCCCAAATCCTTCGCCAACTTGTAGCGTTCGCTCTCGCTAAGTGCCTCGTTATTATCCCCGCGTAAAAAACCGCCCAACTGCTGCAGGCGGCGCTGTACCACCGGCAGCTGATCGAAGTGGCGCAGCCTAGCCTCTCTCAACAACATCTGGTCTTCCACTTCCAGTTTCAACAAGTAGCGCTGTTGCGAGAGTGTCGGCAAGTCGCCGCGCTGCAACACCCAGCTGTCACGCAGTGCCTCTAGGGCGGCTTCATCGATAATGATGCTTGGCGGGGGGGCTGGCGTCGCGGATAACCCCAGCGTCGCTTTTAACCAAAGCAATGCGACGCCGAGCAATAGAAACTGAACCAGGGGTGCAGAGAGCAACCGCTTAATCACTCAACACCTCGATACTGGAACCCGCTTTGTACCAAATTGGAGAGGTCCAGGCGCGCTCCTGCAGCGTGGGTGAGTAGAATGGCTCCTCCTCTTTCTTCAGGCAACACTGGCCGTAGACATCACCGCTGGCACCGGCGGCAGCCAACTCGGCATTCTTCGCTTCCGCCTGGGCGGCACAGTTTTCCGCGAACGGATTTACACCCGCGGCCTGGCACTGCAAGGTGCTCCAGCGACAGGTGGGATTCTCGAGCACACGCACATAGTAGAAGGCGTTCTCGTCGGGGTTGAAGCCGGGATCTTCCCAGACGGTACAGAGGTCAGTGTAGCCCTGCCCCACTGGCGCACACGTATTGGGATCGACACCTGCGCCGTTGTGAGGATCGCCGGCCACATCGTAGACCTGCTCGTGGGTCTTGCCCTCTTCATCGACCCAGCCCTTGATAATCTGCACCCGCTGCAAGTCGGAGCCGGGCTTTCCGGGGATACCGCTGTCTTTCATCGCGGTGACCAGAAACTTGGGCACGCCGCCCTCGGGCATGGCCTTTATATTGCCACCCATTGGCACACCGCCGGCATAGGCCTCATCAACAGCGGTGGCCGACTGGCACATCTCGGGCTTGAAATCCCAGCCCGCGAAGAAGCGCACGATGGGGCGCGTGCCGCTGGTGGAGTAGGTCTCTTTACGGCGGATCGCCTCAAAAATACTGTCGCGGGAGTTTTCCTCGGCCCATACCACCGCGAGGCCGCCAGGGTTGGAGAAGAAGTGGTCCTGCACATTGCGGTAGCCGGCATCTCTGCGACCCAGGTGGCCGACATAGTTATCTTCCTCGGCACCACCGGCCGTGGCACTGTGGGTATCAGTCGAGCCGATAAAGCCCATCTTGAAGGGGTTGTTGCCTGTCGCTTTCTCGGTGGCAACACCGATCTTCAAGACGTTGCGCAGCATATTGCGCTCGTGGAAATTATCAACGGAGACCGGCGCAGCCCGCTCACTGTGGTTCTCACCGTCCAGGTTACCCAGCATCGACAGGTTGTCGGCTTTCAACTGCTCGAAGTCACAGAGTTCATCGGTAGTGCCGACACCACGGCCCTCGAGGCGATCAAAGCGGCACTCGGAGGCAGCCTTGTGCTGCACCAGCTCCACCACCGGCTCAAAGAACAGCCGGTCTTCCAGCTCCTGCTCGTTTTGAGGGTCAGGGAACATCATACCGCCGGCCAGGTTGGGGTTGTGGGGGATCGACATCACGTCACAGCCCTCGCCGCCATCGATACACTTTTCTCGCAGTCCCTTCCACAGGCCCGGGAAGTTATAGGTGCCGGTGTCATAGGTGGTGATAGGCAGGTCAGTGACGTTCTCGTTGCGAAAGATCACATTGCGGTGCAGATTCTTGTAGTCCGGGGCATCGGTATACTCATAGCCGACGAAGGTCGTAAAGCTACAGTCTTCCGAGCGGTCATAGTGATCTTCGGCCGCTTGTTGGATGTTGCCCCAGAACTCGCTATCACCCTCGCTACAATCCGACAGAGTGCAGGCAAAGCTCTTGTCCTTTTGAGCCGACTCATCGGACACGCCAAGCATCCCCCACCAGGCCACGGCCGCCAGCTGCACATAACGGTTGTCTGAGCGGGTCATCATGCAATGCGGCCACCAATAGCCCACGCGGCCGGGGTCGGAGGTACAGACGCTGATCTGGCCTAAAAATTCACCGTGATCGGTCACCGCTGTGAAATCCAGCGGCCGCTGGATTTGCGCTTTCAGGGGCTGCTCGAGTTCATCGCTGGCCAGGTAAATCGGCTCGCCTTTGGCATAGCGGTAGGCATCCCAAGGATCGTTGCGCTGGCTGGCAACATAGGAATCAAAGGAGTAACTGGTATGGACGTGCAAATCGCCGAACAGCGGCTGACGGTTTTTATCGTAGTGGGCACAGGGCGCACGCTGCTCGGTGCGCTCAAAGGGCAGGTCTTCAGGCGCCTGGGCAGCGGCAACACCGCTGACGAGCAGCGCCACAGCCAATTTGACAAACCGGGTAATGGACATAGAAATAACCCTTGGCGTTAAAAACCTATGCGGTAGGGTGATAAGTAACAGTGATTCTGGCTTCTAAGACGCCGATAAGACGCGCAGGATTTCAGCCCCTTGAGCAGGTCGCATATAGCAGGGTACCCCGGAAGCTGCAAACGCCTCCTCTATAGCCCTATCGACAATACGGGGAATATCCCTCGATTGGATTTCGGGCAAAGTCGCCGGCAATCCCAGATCACGGTTCAACTTTCGAACTTCCCGGATAAACCCTTCCGCCAAATCGACTTCACTACCGCCCTCAAGGCCGATCAAACGGGCCAGCTCGGCCAGCTGTCGGGTGACGTGGTTTTTTGAAAAATCCAGCACATGGGGAAGCAGTACCGCGTTGGCCAGACCGTGAGGAACGTGATAGATGCCGCCCAATTGATGGGCCATCGCATGTACGTAGCCAACGCCCGCATCGGTGATGGCCATCCCCCCGTGATAGGCCGCGACCGCCATCGCCTCTCTGGCGTCCAGGTTATCGCCGTTGTTATAGGCCTCGCGCAAATTGTCGAAGATAAGCTTGACCGCAATGCTCGCATTCTCCCGGACTTCTGAGGTGGCAAACGTCACCAAATAGGCTTCAATGGCGTGTGTCAGCGCATCCATGCCTGTCGCTGCGGTGACCACTGGCGGGAGGCCTTTCATCAGCAAAGGATCCAGAGCGGTGGCAAGCGGTACCAGTTTGGCATCGCCGATGCTGTACTTGCGCTGTTGTTGGGTATTGGTGACGATAGCACCCTGTGTCACTTCGGAGCCGGTTCCCGCTGTGGTGGGTACGGCATAAAAAGGCAGTGGCTTGTTTTTAACCTTTAAAAAGCCCTCCAGCGATTCCGTAGTGACATCATTCGTCAGTCTGGCTGAAATGATCTTTCCCGCATCGATGGGTGAACCGCCGCCCAATGCAAAAACGGTATCGCACCCGGCGCGCTTGCCAAGGCTAACCCCTTCTTCGATTTGCTCAATGGTTGGATTGGGAGAGATATCACTGTGCACAGTGACCTCAACACCGGCTGCTGCCAGGGTGCGATGACATTTCTCGTGCAAACCCAAGCTGACAAGGTCACGATCAGTGACCAGCAAGACGTGTCTGGAGCCCTTGCTCGCCACAAGCTTGGCCAGTCTAACCGATGAATCTTCACCCACCAAAACCATGGGTCGGGGTGACTTTAAAAGTCTTAGCACCAGGCCAATAACCTTCATCCATACTTTGTGTTTTAGAACTTTCAGTGTGTACATAAGATACTCGCTTTGATATGTCCACTTATTGGATGGAACCCTGTTAACGGCGTTCGCCTTTTTAACTGTAGGTCGGGTTTTAACCCGACCTACAGTATTTATAGATCCACACCACCTAGGGTCTGATTGTCCTCTCCAACAATTTTTCCAGTTTGTCAGTATAGGGAGGAAACATCCCCAATTTCTCCCGCGGATCAAACCACCCCGCTTTGTAGACCGTGCGGGCATGGCTGAACTCCCGAAACCCTTCGACACCGTGGTAGTGCCCCATGCCCGACGCGCCGATCCCGCCGAAAGGGGCATCCTCGACACCGGCGTGCATCGCCACATCGTTAATGGTCACGCCCCCCGACAGGGTGTTGTCCAACAGGCGGTTCTGTTGGTTAAGATCCCGCCCAAAGTAATATAATGCCAATGGCCTTGGCCCTCGGTTGATCAATCACCGCCTGCAAGCGGGCGATTTCAGGGCTTGTATTCGGCTTTATTGTCATGGATATAAACGCCTATCAAGAATTTAAATTGAAGCGCCTGAGAGTTGAGAGATCATCGTAAACGAGCTATAAATATAAAGATAATCGATATTTTATATATGTTTTATTAAGCAACCTGAATTTACATAAGCAGGCGACTGACCAGCCGGTCATTGACGCCAAGCTTGGTGTTGCCAGGGGAAGCTATAGAGGGGAGAAAAGAATTGACCTTTAATCTCAGGGGCGTAGACCTTAATCTGCTCACCGTGTTTGAGGCCATTATGGAGGCCGGCAAACTGTCCCTGGCCGCGGAACAACTGGGCATGAGCCAACCTGCAATCAGCGCCGCCCTGCAGCGCCTGCGCCTGACTATCGACGACCCGCTGTTTGTCCGCACCCGGCAGGGCATGCACCCAACCCCCAAGGCACAGGAGTGGTACCGCTCCGTCAAACCCGCCCTGGAACAGATTCGCACCAGCCTGGCCACCCGCGGGGAGTTCGACCCAACCCAGTGCGACCGGGTTTTTTCGCTGATCGCCGGCGACTATTTTGAAATGGTGTTTTTAGGATCATTATTGCAAACCCTGCAGCAACAGGCCCCGGATGTCGGTGTCAATATGCTGCCCTTCCCAGTGGCTGGCCTGACCAAGGAGTTGAGAATGGGACAGGTGGATTTTGCGTTGCACTATCGCCAGCCGGAAGAGCTCGGCTTGGACTTCGAGGAGGTGGGTGAAGAGCACCTGGTTGTCCTGGCTCGCGCCCAACACCCACGGATTCAGGACCAGCTGAGTCTCGAACAATACGCCGAGGAAGGCCATGTTATCCAGACACCCAGGCGCGAAGACAGAACCCAGCTCGACCTGGTGTTGGGCGAGCATCGAGTGCAGCGCCGGTTGCTGGCGCGGGTCTCCCAATTGAGCTCCGCCGCATCCGTGGTGGAGAGCACCGATTGCCTGTGTACGGTACCGTCAAAAATGGGGCAGCGTCTGGCCGCTCGATTTCAGCTGCAGGTCTTGCCGTTTCCGTTGGCAACTCCGCCTATCCAGCGCTTGCTGATCTGGCCCAAGGCATTGGCACAGGATGCGGCGCACCACTGGTTTAAACAACGGCTGATTGAAACCGTGATGGCTAGTGACAAACTTACCTCATAAGGCATAGACAAAATTTCACGGTGACAGGCCCACCACGGTTAACAAACTGAGCCAATTTAAAACCATGTCGCCTCACTGTGGAGAATGAGATCATTGTCTGCTGGATCCCGTCGTCACTGAATATGTAGGGCCTCTGAAGTCTCGTGTAAGCCTATTAGAGGACTGCAACCTTCACCGGAGGCACCTACCCACAGACCTATTCAACCGACTTTTTTGGAAAAAAAAGTCCGACCCGACAAGATCGTACTTAATCTTGCCGATGACGCCGTGAGTACATAGGTTACGGGCTTGCCAGGAGTGATTTAACTGCCGGGACTACTGAACCGGCATACGAACAGTTTTATTATCAATCATACAATAAACAGTTTCATGCTTATCAAGCCATGATACGATAATAGTTTCTACAAATGTTTATGCGAAGTCTAATTGATTATGGAGTACAGCCCATCCCCGGTGATCTGCCAGGTTCGCCAAAAGAATCGGCTTGCCTACGGACTGATACCTCTGCTCAATTTATTGGATCAGCGGGGTATCGATATCGATGATTTTCTTGACTCTGTGGCCGTCCCAAAGTTCGGGATTGTCGACCCCGCCTACACCATCACTATCCAGCAAGAGGCGGATATTATCGCAAAAGCGATGCACCTACTCGATGACACCCATATCGGGTTGAGGCTCGCAAAGCTCACGCGATTGCATAACTTCTCCGCGTTTGGATTAGCCATGAAATCCTGCAGTACGCTTGCGGATATACTGGAGCTGGTAAACCGCTATCCCAATTTGGTTTTAGGAAACTGCAATATCACTCAACGGCAGGAGAAAGGGATTATTATTTCTACCTTCGAGAGTGGCGATTCATCCCTCGACCGCATTCTGCTCGAACGCGATATGGCCTGCGCAGCACTGTTAACGACAGAGGCCCTGGGAACGCCGTTCCCCTTGCTGGAAGTGCACTTCGCCTTTCCTGAGCCGGAGGATATCGAACTCTATCAAAATATCTTCTGCTGCCCGGTTAAATTTGAGCAGCGACACCATGAAATGTGGATCGAGGCCGACACCCTCGATATACCACTTCCCACCGCAGACCCTTTGGCGAAAGCCTTTTATGAAGCCCAGTGTGCGACCATGTCAAGGGCCCTCAAACAGCCCTTTTCCTACGCTGAAGCCACCCGCGAAAGGCTCTATCGCACCACCCCCATTCCGTCCCTGGAACAGGTCGCTGAAGCGTTGAATATGACTCCGCGGACACTGCAACGAAGACTCAAAGAGGAAAACGCTCGCTTTGGGGAATTGTTACAGGAAACGCGACTGCAGCGCGCCGAAGAGTATCTGGCCGACGGCGCGATGCGGATAGACCGCATCGCTGAAGCATTGGGTTTTAAAGATAGCGTTGCCTTTTCCCACGCATTCAAAAAATGGACAGGGATCTCTCCTCGTCGCTGGAAAGAGAAATTCGGATTTTAAACATCATTATCTAACATCTACTAGGCGGCACCCAAGACCAGGTCGGCGAGCTTTTCTCCAATCATTACACAGGGGGCATGGGTATTGCCAGACACAATCCTGGGCATCACCGAGGCATCGGCGATACGCAATCCCTCAATACCGATCACTTTCAGGTCTGGTGTCACCACCGCGTGCTTGTCGTTCCCCATGCGACAGGTCCCCACGGGGTGGTGTACTGACTCCGACACTTGCCGAATACCGCTGAGCAGTTCGCTATCCGATGTCAGCCCCCCCCCAAAGGGGGGCAACTCTCGGCCGATTAACGGGGCGATGAGAGATTGGGCAAAGATATCGCGCAGTTTTTTGAGCGCGCGCAGCTGGTGTAGTTGATCTTCGCGGTGACCCAGTAAGTTCAGTCGGATGGCGGGTGTCGCATCGGGACGAGCCGAGACCACATGGGTGCTGCCAACGCTGCGCGGTCGGAGCTGACAGATACTGGCACAAATTCCCGGGACGGGTACCATTTTACCCTGCTCATCAGCCTTGGCAGCTCCCGCGGCAAAGTGAATTTGCGTATCGGGCCGCTCCGCGTCATCATCCAGTTTTAAAAAAGCGCCGATCTGAGCCGCGGGATTGGCAAATATACCTTTCTTGCCCAGCAAGTATTGCAGCGCAGTAAACGGAGCGCGCCACCAACGGATATGATCGTAGTAAGTTTCGCACGCCGAGGTTTCATAAAACAGGTAGGTATTGCAGTGATCCTGCAGGTTTTCACCCACGCCCGGGAGGTCCGCTACTACTTCAATGCCCAGTTTCCCCAACAGTTCGCAATTGCCTATGCCCGACAACTCCAACAGTTTGGGACTGTTGTAGGCTCCCGCTGATATAATAACCTCTTCTTTAGCAACGAGCCTTATTGGTCCAGACGAGCGGCCAGCGTACACACCTTCAATTCCGGTAGCACGCGTTCCCTCAAACAGAATGCGGCTGGTCTCAAAACGGGTGATCACGGTCAGGTTGTCGGGTTTGACACGGGGGTGCAGGAAAGCACGGGCGCTGCTGTGCCTAATACCCTGAGAAATGGTGGTATCGAAATAACCGACCCCTTCCTGTGACGCACCGTTAAAATCGTTGTTTCTGGGGATGCCCGTTGCCGCCGCAGCCTCAATAAAGGCGTCACCCACCGGGAAGGTTTTGGTGACCTGATTGACCTCCAGCAGACCGCTGCTGCCGTGATAGGGGGTTGCACCACCCCAGTGATTCTCCGAACGCTTAAAAAGCGGCAGCACCTCTTCGTACGACCAACCACTGTTGCCCTGCTCCGCCCACGCATCGTAATCTTCCCGCTGACCGCGAATATACACCATACCGTTGGTGGAGCTGCAGCCACCCAGGACCTTACCACGGGGAATGGGTATAGAGCGTCCCCCCAAGCCCGCTGCAGCCTCGCTGCGATAATTCCAGTTGTTTTTCCCCTCCGCCATCAGGGCGGAAAAGCCAATCGGAATTTTAATCATGGCCTGCTGATCGCCGGCGCCGGCCTCAACCAAAAGTACGTCGGCATTGCTGCGTTCAGCGATTCGATAGGCGGCGGCACAACCCGCTGAACCGCCACCCACAACAATATAGTCATAAACCGTTTGCTTCATTTTCAATGACCTGATCCCCGTTTGTCAGCTTTTAGGACTCAACCAAATAGGCGATGTCCAGGCCCGCTCCTGTAAGGTGGCTGGTACACTGTCCGGGAGCGGCCAGCCATTGCGCAACGCGTCCCAGGTGCTCCAGCGGCAGGTGGGATTTTCCAATACCCGGGCGTAGTAAAAAGCGTGTTGGGAAGCGTCAAAGGCCGGGTCTTCCCAGACGGTAGCGAGTTGCGCCGCACCGGTTGCATCACTGATGGAACAGGTACTGGTATCAACGGTAGCACCGTTATCGGGGCAGCGATGGGTGGTTGGATCCGGTGTCTGATTATCACTGCAAGCCACATCGAACACCTGCTCCCGCAGCTCGCCGTCCGCCGTTGCCCAGCCCTTCACAATTTGCAAGCGTTGCAAAGGGGCGTTATTGGCATCCCGCATAGCCCAGGCATAGAGTCTGGGTGGCTTATCCGTCGCCATCAGCTTGGAGCCCATGGGTTTACCGGTTTGATAGAGTTCGGTTAAAGCGATGCCTCCCTCGGGGACCTCGCGCGGGTAATCACCGGCAAATAACAGCACCGAGATACGCGGCCCCGAGGTGGCAAAAACCTCTTTGCGCTTAAGGGCGTCGAAGATCCCCTCCCGTGTATTGCTCTCTGCCCAGACACCCGTCAGGCCCGAAGCGCTGTAGGTCAGGCTGTTGGACACCAGCAGGCTGCCCTTGCGGCGCGCCTCGGGCGTTCCGTCGGTGTGTCCCATCTTGCCGGTGTAGTTGTCCTCCTCCACCGGTACACTGGCATTGTGGGAGTCACTGGCACCAACCAGACCAAACTGGTAGGGGTTAAAACCCTGCTCCGCCTCCATCTTGATACCGTTCAGGTAGGCTTCACGCACATAGCTGCCTTTGACCGTCCCCTGCCGTTCTGCGCCGAGTATCTCGCCCATAATTTCAAAGCTGGACCACTCATCATTGGGTGACAGCAGCGGGTGGGTTTCCGAGGTACCCTTGATCTGGGTGATCTCCACCAGGGGTTCGTTACGCAGGCGCGCGTCGGCGTAGGTTTTGTCGATCGGCTTGCCCCAGGAATCCTCAAGCTGAAACATCAGTCCATCACTGATATTGCTGTTATGGGGAATGGCCAACACATCACTCCCGGTCGCCCGGGCATTGTCCAGCCACTGCCAGAGCTCTTCGGGTTTATCAGAGTCGAAGGCCGAAAAAGGCAGGTCGGGCACATCCGTGCCGCGGAAAATAACATTGCGGTGCAGGTTTTTGCCGTCCGGGATCAGGGTCCACTCAAAGCCCACCAGCGTGGTAAAGACACCCGGCTCATAATATTGCTCCGCCAGATCGATATAGTTTTGCCATAACGGTTTTCGGACTTCTGGCGGTGTCAACTCTTTCACCTCGGTGGGTGGATTGGTACCGATGGACATCACCACTTTCATCATCGCCGCCTGCGCACGCTCTCGGTCACCACTCAGCACGGCTTTGGCTATTTCGGTCGCAGCCAGAGGGCCATCCGGGTCACTCAGGGTCGGCAACACCCCCAGGTACTCGGCGTGATCGGTGAGGGCCATAAAGTCCAGGGGCCTTTCGTTGCGAATCTTTTGGCCGCTGACGTGGTCGATGGCCTCGCCACGGGCATAGCGGTAGGCATCTTCCGGTTTCGCCCTGACGCCAGTGGTATAGGCGTCAAAGGAGTTTTGGGTATGGATATGCAACTCCCCGAAATAGGGTTTCGGCGCTACCCGAGGCTTTGCACTGGTCGCCTTCTCGGCATCCTGACGCTGGGTGACAGGAGGCTCTGCGGTCGACGTTTGAGTTTGGGGACGAGCCTTATCATTATCGCAGCCGGCTAGGAATATCGTGGCCGCGACCGTTATGCATAAGGGGAGACTGCTTGTTTTGGAGCGCATAGCATAAGTCTTCTATCAATTACTTCGAGGACAGGTTGGCAGCTCAGCCTAAACCTGCAACGTACTTTGCAGCTTAGCAGTGAGGGTACCGTGAAAGAATGTTGCTTTCGTCATAAAACTTGATATTTCACGACAGTGACTTACTGCTAATATCCGCCCCCGTCGGCCAGCGCGTGGCGTTCCTGTTTATGTGGTTAACTAGTTAGTTCTAGTTTGTCACGCTGAACCTAAATTATCGTGTAGGGTGGATTTACCCTGAACAACGGGCACAAGAGCGTAGCGTAATCCACCAAGAAACGTGCCATTAGCAGACTAATTGGTGGATTACGCTACGCTAATCCACCCTACGTTGCGACGGCATTCTTGCGTGACAAAGTAGAATACCCATCACGCCATCAAGTTCGCTCCAACACGGCTGTTATGGCGTCGACCAACTCCGCCTCAAACACCGCCAGCGGTGCCGGCGCAGTCTCTCGTGAGAGGTAACTGGCCAGGCCGTTAAACAACATACAATCCATCAGTAACAAGCGACTTTCCAGAACGGTCCGACCCAGTTTAGGCAGTTTGGCCGACAACACATTGTCCAGGCGCTTACCCTGCGCATAGGTATAACGTCGCGCCAGGCGCGCCTCGGCATAGGGTTGGCTGTTCATCAATTGACTGTTGATTTTAATAAAATCGCGGCCACTTTGGCCTTCGGCCAGGCGCTGCACCACCGGCACCACAAAAATCGCCACCGCTTCCCGCAACTGATACTCCTCGTGGCCCTCCAGGTCATCCAGCATGGCGGCGCGCCGCTCTCCAATCACCTGGCTGTGGCGATCCAACACCGCATTGATCAGGGCTTCTTTGTTGCCAAAGTGGTACTGGAGGGCATTGCGGTTTTTCTGTCCCGCCTGCCGGGTAATATCAACCAGGCTGACGTTGTCGACACCGTGGGCAGCAAACAGAGTCTCTGCCGTCGCTAGTAGTCGCTCCTTGGTTGCTTCGCTATCTTTCCGCATTTCTCGCTCACTTTTTCCAGTCTCCTTGACCAACTGCCTGGTCAAGGCTGCGCTAAATTTATGTCCCCCAGCCGCCGGTCAATCGGCAGCGGCGCTGGGCAGCTGCAATTTTACCTTAAAAGGCTTGCAAACTTAATACGCAGATATTAATGTACAACTTAATACGAAGATATTAACTAGTCAATAACAGAGGTAAAGAGGCCCCATGTCCTGTGTTGATACCCTGATTGCAAGCCGGCCCGGCTTTGCCCAGATGGAACCCGCCAACCAAAGCGAAGCCATAAAAATCAATGACTTTATCTATATGTCCGAAGGCACCTCCAACGCCTATATGGTGTTGACCGACGCCGGCAGGGTGATCATCAACACCGGTATGGCGTTTGAGGCGCCGGTGCACAAAAAGGTCTTTGACGCCGTGTGTCCCGGCCCCACCCCTTATATCTTGCTGACCCAGGGCCATGTGGACCATGTGGGCGGTGTCGCCCAGTTTCGCGAACCGGAGACCCAGCTGATCGCCCAGGCCAACAACGCCGCCTGTCAGCGGGACGACGAACGCATTCAGACCGTGCGCACCTCCCAGGCCTATATCTGGTTCCAGAAAACCCTGGACATGGCTATGGCGATCGCCGCTAAAGATCCCAGCGTGTTTACCCAGGACAAACCGGTTCCGGATCTCAGTTTTGACGATTGCTACACCCTGACGGTCGGCGGCGTCGAATTCGAGATCTATTCAACCCCCGGGGGCGAGACTATCGACAGCGCTGTAATCTGGCTGCCCCAGCACAAGATTCTGTTCAGCGGCAACCTGTTTGGCCCGCTCTTTCCCCACTTCCCGAACATCAACACCATACGCGGTGACAAATACCGGTTTATGGAGCCCTACCTGGAATCCCTGGTACGGGTGCGCGATTTGGAACCGGAGGTTCTGATCACCGGTCACTTTGAGCCCATCGAAGGCAAACAGCTGATCCGCGACTGCCTGGACCGCCTGGAGGGGGCAGTGGACTATGTGCACCGCGAAACCCTGCAAGGCATGAATGAGGGCAAAGATATCTATACTTTGATGCGCGAGGTGCAATTGCCGCCGGCGGTCAACGTTGGCCAGGGTTACGGCAAAGTAAGCTGGGCGGTGCGTACCATTTGGGAAAGTTATATGGGCTGGTTTAAAGCCCAGCACACCAGCGAGCTCTACCCAACCCAGCCCACCGATATCTATCCCGACCTGGTGGAACTGGCGGGTCTCGACGCAGTGGTCGACCGCGGCCGCGCCAAGCTGAGCACCGGCGATCCAGAGGCAGCCCTGTTGCTGGCCGAGGCGGCATTGCAGGCCGCCCCCCGGGACCAGACAGCCATCCAGCTGGCTATGGACGCGACCAAAATCCTGAGGGAGCGCGCCGGCTACGGCAACTTCTGGGAGGACGGCTGGTTGGCCTCACGCATCGCGCTGCTCGAACAACAACTGGCCAAGTGAAGGGTGTTATGAGTCAAACCAATCGCGAACTGGTACAACATTTTATACAGGCCATCTGCCGCAACGATCGGGAAGAAATCCTCAGTTATTTCACCGAGGATGCCCGCTATCACAATATCCCCCTGGAGAAACCCCGCGTTGGAAAGGAGGATATCTGGAAGGAGCTGTCCATGATCCACGACAGGGCCACCGACGTCGACTGGGTAATCCACCATATCGGCGACAACGACCACGGCGGCGTATTCACCGAACGCAGTGACAACTACCGGGTGAACGGTAAGTGGATCACCTTTGAGGTGATGGGTATTTTCGAAATCGTCGACGGTAAAATCGCCCATTGGCGCGATTACTTCGACATGAAAAAAAGCACGGACCAGATGGTCTAAGCCCATTTGGGCTTAACGTGGAAGCACACTATGTCTAACGAAATCTATATTGACGACCTCGCCAATCCGGTGCACACCGAGATGCAGAAAGCGGCTCTGGATTACGGCGAGAGTCTGAACATCCAGTTTGACCGGGAGGCGATCCTGGCAGATGCCCGTGAAAAGACCGGCCTTTCAGACTTTGGAGCTGGAGACTTTATCGAGCGACTGGATCTGCTCTGCGACGAGTGGGGCGGAGACAAGGACCTGACCGGCCTGGGGCGTCTGAGCCTGCGCAACAAGCTGGTTCTCTTTGCCAGCAACCGCCTGTTGATCCAGGACCGTTTTAACAAACACCCGGAAATCCTCGACGAAAAAATTGACCGCCCGATTATTGTCGCCGGCCTGCCCCGCTCCGGCACCACTCACCTGCTCAACCTGATGGCCGCCGACCACCGCCTGCGCTCACTGCCGCTGTGGGAGTCCTATGAGCCGGTCCCCATGCCCGGCGAAGCGCTGTTGGAAAACGGCACCGACCCGCGCTACCAGCGTTGCGCCGATAGCTGGGCGATGATGCAACAGGTAACACCGCACCTGGCGGCCATGCACCCGATGAATCCCGATCATATTCACGAAGAGCTGGAACTGATGGGGCCGGATTTCGCCTCCTACAATTTTGAGTGGCTGACCATGTCGCCCCGCTGGCGGGACAACTACTACCGCCAGGATCAGACTCCCCACTACGAGTATATGAAAAACGTGCTTAAACTGCTGCAGTGGCAGGACCGCCAGGCCGGTCGCGCCAAGGCGCGCTGGGTGTTGAAATGCCCGCAACACATGGAGCAGCTCACCGTACTCCAACAGGTCTTCCCCGACGCCACCATCGCCGTCACCCACCGCGATCCGGTGTCGGTGATCCAGTCCTCGGTCACCATGCTCGCCTACGGCCAGCGCATGAACCGACGCCAGGTGGAGTGTGGCAAGTTGATCGACTATTGGAGCGACCGCATCGAGCACCTGTTGCGCGCCTGTGCCGAGGATCGTCACAAGCTGCCCGAGGCCCAGAGCATCGACGTGCCCTTCCAGGAATTTATGGCAGACGACCTGGCCATGGTAGAAAAGATCTACGACAAGGCACAGCTGCCACTCACCGACGAGGCCAAAGCGGAGCTGCAGCAGTTTATTGCGGAACACCCCCGTGGCAAACACGGACGCATGGTCTACAACCTCAAGGCAGACTTCGGGGAGGACCCCGATAAACTGCGCAAACGCTTTGATTTCTATTTCGACGCCTTTCCCGTCACTGCGGAAAACCAGTAGCTCTAATAAAAGGAGAGCAAATGATGAACCAGGCACATAACAACGCCAACTACGATTACAACGGCGCCAGAGTTCTGGTCACCGGCGGCACCAACGGTATCGGTTACGGTATTGCAAGTGCCTACCGAGAAGCGGGCTCCCGGGTGACCGTGACCGGCACCCGACCTGACGCCGGCGATTACGACAACGACCTCAAAGGCCTGGACTATGCCCAACTGCGAGTGCAGGACCGAAACAATATCCAGACAGTGGCCGCGGGACTGGACGGCCTGGATATTCTGGTCAACAACGCCGGCGCCAGCTTGCCCGGCGGCAAGGATGAGTGGGAACCCGACGTTTTCGAGGAATCGGTGCGCATCAACCTGTTCTCCGCCTTTCATATGGCCCAGGCCTGTCAGCCCCTGCTAAAAGCCAGCACCCTCGCTGGCGGCGCCAGCATCATCGGCATCGCCTCACTGACCAGCTTTTTTGCGATTGAAGTGGTGCCCGGTTACGGCGCCGCCAAAGCGGGGCTGACCCAGCTGACCAAAACCCTGGGCCTGCGCCTGGCTGCTGACAATATCCGCGCCAACGCTGTTGCAGCCGGCTTGACCGAAACGCGCATGACGGCCTTTATGAAAGAGAGCGAAGAAATAAACGCACCGATCATGGCCCGCACGCCGCTAAAACGCTGGGGCACCCCCAATGACATCGCCGGTGCGACCCTGTTCCTGACCAGCCGTGAAGCCAGTTTTATTACCGGGCAGACGCTGTTGGTGGATGGGGGTTATTCGGTCGTCGGGTGATTCACATCTTGTAGGTCGGATGGCCACTAATTGAAGCATAGAGAAAACAAAATGGTAACTGAAACTCATATCAAAAACGTCATGCAAGCTTACGCCGACGCCGTCAGTGGCGACAATGTTGAAGATATTCTGGCCCTGTTCGCCGAGGATGCAGTGGTGGAAGACCCGGTGGACAGTGAACCCCACCGCGGGCGAGAGGCCCTGCGTGTGTTCTATCAAGGGGCCATTGACGCGGTCGACAAGATGACGTTGGAAGGCGGCGTCCGCGCCCGCGGCAACAAGGGAGCGGCCGCCATGCTGGCTTACCCCAAGGGCGCCGGAGGCAGTATGGTCATCGAAACCCTGGATGTGATGGCGTTTAACGACGAGGGTAAAATCACCTCGATGACCGCCTATTGGGGTGATAGCAATATACGAGCGTTGTGATTTTTGTCGCAGGTTGAACCGCAAACCGACTCAAAGCACAGTGCCACTGCACCCAATAGGAGATAAGCTGAGCTGCCCACAGTGAAAATATTTGAGGGGCAACCGGCGTGGGCCACCGGTATCGGGCCAGCTTTTAATGACGCCTCTACAGCAGTTAGAGGCCATTTCCAGTTTAATCATTGGAGATAGGTCGATTTTATACGTTTAGGATTTGAAATACTGGCATCTACCCGAAGTGGTCATTTTCGTGACAGAAAAAGACACTCGTTGGACGGCAGCTGTTTCCACAAGGCGGCCATTAAAATTTTTCCTGATAGGCGGGTCGCTTTCTGAATTGATTGTCTCTTTGCTGCCAAAGCTGCCCGTTGATAACGTAGAAATTTAATAGGCCGCTACTCCAAAGCGGTCATTCCCGCGGATCTAAAATGGCGTGAACGAAATCCCGCTCCCTACCCAAAGCGGCCCTTCATACGTCACAAAAATTCCCTTTTTCATGCGATGACGACGGTCTGCTGTACGCTTCATAGCTGCCAAAGACATCAATAACAAACTTGGTTGTGGCCAGCATTTAAGAAA